>Ga0080013_1000239_pt1 | contig 78435 bp, 66 predicted proteins | sample ETNvirenome_6_85_FD_69236 | JGI IMG/M metagenome (GOLD analysis project Ga0080013, IMG submission 69236) | Marine viral communities from the Pacific Ocean - ETNP_6_85 (SPADES assembly) (version 2) | ecosystem: Environmental > Aquatic > Marine > Oceanic | place: Pacific Ocean | collected 2013-06-19
TAATTTTGTTTTCTTTTTGTCTCGCATCTGGGTCGAGGGCAACATAGATGGGTGTGTCGTTGAGGACAATTTTACGGACAAGATCTGAGTTTGATCTAAGTGTTGAACCCAAAATGGGAACAGAATTTCCTGCGACCAATGCATCGAATACTCCTTCTACCAGAACCAAGTCATCGTTCCAATTAATAAATAGTTCATTAAACACTATATCCTTGGACGCTCTTGGGTTCTTATACTTATATGAGTCCCCTGTATAGGAACGCGCTATAAAGTAGCTCACATCGCCATCCTCGTCGAATGACGGCACAATAATTCTATTGCGATATTCGCCACTAAAGCAGTATCCGATCTTCCATTTAAGGATATCTGCTTTTGTTATAGCACGCTTCTGTAGATACTTAAGGGCGAAGATGCCTGTAGCTGGAATATTACTGGAGCAAAGACTTACGAATTCCTCTGGGAGTTCCATTTTTGTCTTGTCTTCTCGACCGACTGGTTCCATAAAGAGGTCAGCGAATCTTTCAAGATCCGTCCTGTCCGTAATTCCGTCCCATTTCTGTAGTTGGATATACGAACCAAAACGTCTAATAAGACGCCTAATACTACGACCCCGATAATCACAAACCCAACAATGAAAAGCATTTTTGTCCAGATTAACAGCGAGCTTATACTTGTAATGATTGCACGCCGGACATTTGAAATAATGCTCGTTTTTGCTGGCTTGGCGGTGGTCCCCAATAACTTCATATAATATCTTGATCGCTTCTTTCTTATTCATCTGCTCCCAAGAATACTATATCATCACATAGTGATAAAGTCAATAAGAAATCTAAACTATGTCTACGATGCTGCTTCAAGCGCAGCAACAAGCTGTGCCTTTGTGGTGCGAGTATTGACTTTCAGTCCTTGCCCCTTGGCCACCTCAAACAGTTCTGCCTTCTTCATCGAAGCACTCCAATTCGCCAAAGGCGTATCTGCTTGCGATGCCTCAATTGAGACTACTTCAATTTCAAAATTAAGATCTTGGCCAGCAAGGGGGTGATTCATATCAAGTATAACATCTGCCTCTCCTACTTCTTCGATCTTGGCTAGAAATGGTCCGACGGGACCGTTGCCTTGAATGGTGCCCCCAAGCACAAATTCAAAATCTGGGCCAAAGGCGGTCTTTGGTACAGTTTGTTTTGCTTGAGGATTGTGAGGGCCGTAGGCCTGCTCTGGTGTAAGCGTGACTGACTTTGTTTCTCCTGTTTTCATTCCAAGAACGGTATCGCTAAAGCCACTAATTATCTGTCGGGATCCGACTTCAAACTTGAAGGTTTTACCATTTTTGCGTGAGTTGTCAAACTCGGTTCCATCGTTCAGTGTACCTTTATAGTGCACACGGATGTTGTGTCCATTTTCTACTTTCATTATATCTCCTTTTGTTTAATGAAAATTATCTCTATTATTATAATCATATTTTTAACATATGTCAAGATTATTCTTCTGGTTTTTCTTTTGCTCTTTGAACCAGCTTCAATACAGATGCCGGTAATTTCTCTATTTGTCCTGTTTGAGACCATTTGACACCGACAAGGTCTTCATACTGTCCCAAAAAAGAATGTAATTCGTAATGTTCTTTTTCAAAATATACCACAATTCCCACCCAGGGTTTTCTATCTGGCGGTATTATATAGACCACTTCTGTGACGAGATCACCAATTTCAAAGTCGTGTTCGTCGTCATTTTCGAAGTCGTCCATACTTTATATAGGCTATTTCATTTCTTGTCTTTCCTGTTCGACAACATAACCCGCCTTAGCAATCACAATTGCGTCCGCTTTGTCGTATGAACCTGCGACCGGATTACCATGCTTTGTGTAGTCGATCTTAAATGCTGGCTCGTGTTCAAGAAGGTGCTTTAAGACTACTTCCTTGGCCTTCTCGCCTCTTGGAACGCGAATGCCGGCCTTCTTCCTGGCGGATGTTGCGGAAACGTATTCTGGCTCAATGTCGAACATTTCATAAACAAGCCACGATACAATGCCATTGAACGTCATGAGTGTTGATAGTGTCTTTGCTGATGACTTTCCGCGCATAAACATGTGCAAAGGCTGCTCAATATAAATGTGTTCGATGGGAAACTCTGCTGGGCCAATGAAGTTTTCATTGTCGCATTGATAGTTCTCGAATAAATCTTCAAGATATTCACGTAGCGCTTCTGCTTTCGCAAACGGGCCCTTGCGTTTACGCAAGTCAACCGAACTATAATACAACAGCTGCCCATCACCAACAATTGCAAAGCCGGTTATACTAGTCGATATGTCTATACCAAGAACCATTAGCAAATCCTATCATATATCTAACTTAATTTTAAATGTATATTCTTCTTCTTCTTGCTTTAATATGGGGTCTGCCAGAGTGGCCACTCCAATTAGATTTTTGCTATCGTCATAGATTGCAACTCTGGATATAAAAACCTGGCGCTTAAAGGGAGCATTATATCCAGGATAGCTCGAACTCACTGTATTCTTGATTCGTCGCTGTGTATTTTCTTCGTAGGTATATGAGTTTGTTAACTGTAAATAGCTCGATCCGGACTGCACAAACGTCGGATTGTTGGAGTAATTTGCCTCTCCTCGGCGGGCCTTAGCAAACATCGTATAAACTTGAGTGTCGTTCTGTCCTTCAAAGTTTATCTCAAATGATGCAGATAGATAAGAAGCTGCGGCCGGGGCGGCATCGGTACCTTCTTGGGCGCCGGCTGCGAAATGGACCCATGCTGGATTCGTGGCGGTGGCTCCGGGGATTAGTTTCATGGTGTCACTACACAGACTCCAAGAACCGGTTAATAATATAAACCCTTCATTATACATAACAACGCCGGCTACCATAGGGTCTGGTGGTCGGTCCAGGCCGGTACCGTTGGGTATGTCACGACTAACCATTGCTTCCCTTGTGCCGCCTACTTGTATTAGCTCACCGTTTCGTTTTGTGTCCCTAAGTTCTCCTGCCAGTGTTCCTGTTACGTACCACTTAAGCGACACGCTTCCCTCTCTTATTCTAGACCCATAAAAGATTGATGGAATAGATATTAAGTTTAGGGGTTCAATACTTTTGTCCCACCCGTCTTCATAGCTTGACATTACTTTGAAATGCTCGCTTAAATATGCATAATGATTTAATCTATTTTTTAAAGCATAATAATGTTTATTGTATGGGGGAGGATCGCCCGGGCAGCCCACTGGCCAAGTGTTGCAGGGCCTGCACGGTGGCGCACAGTCGGAATGGTTAGCAGCCATATATTCACGCGATATCGCAGCTGTCAGCGGATAGATGCCAGCTATGGTATCACCAGCATCAAAGGCGAGAGCATAGTCTTTGTCGCCAGAAATTCCGCCGGATGAGGCGGTGCGGATATATTCGCCTGCGGAGCTTTTTACAATGAATGGATATATGGGATCGGAGTTATACCCAGCGCCACGATCGCGTAGTACTACGCGATCAACATTATATTCATAAAGGCTTAGCGCGCCGCCGGTCACCGAGAGGAGGTTGTCCGATACTGTGCCGGATCTATTTGGCAAACTGTTGTAGTAGATGGACCCACTATATATAAAGAACTTCACAGGCGGATATGTCCGCATGGTGTTTAATATGATATCATCTGGCCCGAATTTTCTAAGGGACATCTTAGTAGTCCAATCTGACTCTCAACGTAATCTCGTTTGACGGATCCTTTTTCAACGGCTCGGATAGTTTAGCAGTTGCAAGAAGCTCGTTGTTTGAGCTATATAAGCCAATAGTCGTAACATATGTAACCGGAGTATCGGTAGCCTGGCTCTTGGTGACTATCTTGCTGCCACTTGTATACGTCGGGTTTGAGCTATAGTTGAACTTGTTAACGGGCATCCTGCAGAAATAAATCGTAGAGTTAATTTCAGTTGAGTTGTTATAGGAAATATTATAAAGTCTGTGTCTAATCGCGTTACATGTGCCGGATATTGCAGAAAGTTTCCATGCTTCGTCTTGGGTTCGTGCGGGGCCTGTTCCAGCAGTTGAGCCGGTTTGGGTGCATGTTCCAGAAGCGAATGTGGGCAGTCCAACGGTGGCTGTATGAGCTGTGGCGGCCTGATTAAAGACGGATGCCGACAAAACAACAATACCCGCTTGATAGAATACTACACCATGGGATGCGGAGTTGGATGAAGATATACTACCGGTAGTATCGTATAACACGCCGTATTCACCACCCACCGCAGTGCCAATGCCGGACCCATCGACTGAGGCTGATAAGTCCTGCAGCTTTATTCTCTCTAAGAACGGCAGGCCTGCGCCGGCAAAGGCACCGGTTCCAAGCTCTATTGTAAATGTGCCCTTTTTAATTTGATCTTTGCTCAGCAACCTTGAGAAAGGAATAAAGAGACACTCTTTCATTTGCCTGTTGTCGTCCGTGATGTCTAGATCGCTTTCGAATATTTCTACATTGCTGCTGGTCTGGTTATATCCCAACAATACCTGCGAAAACTGATTATATATTGCAATTTTCTTGGCATTTTGTGTGTTCGCTGACGCTGATAGGGCAGAACTCTCATCAAAACCAAGCGTAATATCGAAAATATGGTTTGCTGACGAGCTTAAATACGGATAGTCATAAACACTTTGGAACATACCGTGTGTGTAGTCTTTGATGTTCCCTTCGCTTCCTAACGCAACAGCATCGCCACCATAGGTGCCGCTGACAATTGTGCCGGTAAGTGGGATAACCTCATGTAACAATGTTCTAGTCGTTGTTACATCTGTATTAGGGTTAAGTGGTTCATACGATATAGCCATTAAAATCTCCGTTGTTGTTTTATGTTGTCTGGGCGGCCCGAATTATTCTTATCGGCAACTGTAAGACAATATTTGTGTTTGTGCCTCGCACGTACACAATTGTGTCAATATAGTCATATGTCGCCGATGAGGCACCTTGGGACTGTGCCGTCTTTCCGTACTTTTGATAATCACTAAGCGTCAGCGATGGATTAACTCCGAAGCTCAGCGCTGTCCAGGCGCCGCGTGGGCCCTTAATGGAAGAATAATTAGAGGTGTTGTCGTTACCACTTGGTGGATAAAGACGACTTGTAATGCCAGCAACCATCATACTATTATAGTTTGTAAGCTCTCTTGAAGTTGTTGAAGTTGTAGTTGATACCATGGTAGACATACTTATTACCCCCTCATTGTTCGCGTCCATGCTAAAACTGGCGCCTGCCGATGGGCCCCACACAGCATTAATGAATCTCTTATCGCACTCTATAGAAAAACGATTGTCATTTAGACCAACTGATAGTAGATACGAGTTCTGGTTCTGAGAATTTGATGATATCTCCGTTGTGTCCAAACCAGTCTCGACAAGAATATATTTCGGGGAGCCGCCATAGTTGGATATCAAAATGCTATCCAGGCCATTAGTAATATCTGCCTTCAATAAGGTAGAGGTATTATCGTTGCCGCTAAACTTAGTGTTATCCGCCAAATAATGAACATTGTAGGTTGGGTCGAGCTTGATAGCACCCTGACTAACTAATGTTGACGAGGTGTTTTGCGCAATCGTCGGAAGATAGAGCAAGTCGTTTCTTGCATATGAGACAAGGCCATAATTAATTGCAGCATTCTTTTGGGAGAATGCTTCTAAAATTGGTGTCTGCAATATCTGCAGATCATAATAAGCGGGACCACTTGTATTTGTTTTGTCGTAAAGCCCGTAGTCAATCTCATCATCTCCTAGTGCAAACTTTACTATTCTAAAATTACCTGCGGCCATTCTTTTACGACCGACATCCGTAAGCACGGCGTCTAAAATAATATCGCCGGAGTTATCTAAAAAAGCCATTTAATTTCCTCTCTTTCATAAATAGTGTTATTTTTTTATTCGCTACCTAAAATATCACTATTCTGTTTATAAGTAACGTTCAAATCTAATTTTTTGCCTGTTTTTCTGCTTGTCAATCTTATCTTAAAGGTTTTGTCCCAAATCAAATCTTCGGCAGTGCCAACCTGTACCGCGCTGTCCATCAGTGCTTGGGTTGACGTTCCATTAAAGTCGGTGGCATCCGTATTTAATAACAACTGTCGTTGTGATGGAACTATCTGAAACAATTTTTTTGCCTTTGCAGAGGTCTCTTTAAAGGGGTAACCTTCAAGATCTTCTTCATATAATGTGTTAAACGTGGCATATTTATATCCACCATCATTGATATACTCTGCTTCTATTATTTCTTCTATATAGCCCGGAACTGCATTTTCGTTAATGACCCTAAATACATAATAATATTTCTTGTTTGAAGCTATTGTATCAACAAATACGCCACCAGTGTAGGAGTTATTGGATTTATCCATTGTTAAAGCAACACGGCCAACCGAATTCTCTGAAAATTCTCTAAGCGACGTCGGCTTTGTGTCGAGGCGGAACACCTCTACCCACTGCTGACGAGAGACACTCTCTTTCGATACTATCCCGTCCTCTAATAATTCATTTGAGAACATGTATATTGGTCTTGTTTCTGCGTCTATCTGACTAATTATCTTGGGATATTTGCGTTTGTTGAATGTTTCGTAATAAAGCTCAAACTGTACCATATTGCTACGCCCAGATAGGTAGTTTGGTACTATATTTAACTTGTTTGGCGGGTGATCCAAAATTGTTACTTTTTTCTCCATAATCGGTATTTCAAATATTTTAAGTCTCGGTTCTGTAGTGACAACAAAGTTTGCAAAATATGGTTTTTTACTATCTCCAGAAGCTCGACTGCTGGCAACTCTTTGCGCAGGAGACGCAAGAGAACTCATAGGATCATCAGAATCTTCTTCGAAGCCACCTCCGCCGGCGTATGTTGAAGATTCCAAGAGATCATTAACCGGTGCATCGTTTTCTGGATCGAAATATTCTATGCAATAGTACTCTGGCACATAGCCCGGGTCCCCTTCTTCAACTCGGGTTATTTCTGAATTCGGAAGCCCGATGACCCTTGAAAGCTGTAGATTTGAATATTTATACTTTAGGCCTTGTACGATCCTATATTCATAAACTTTATATGTATATTCGCGCCCGTATATAACCTGTGAATCATAGTAGTTCAATTCATCTAAATCGCCGCTGTTGAAGAACCAGAAATTTTGTACAACAGCATCTTGCCTACCTGCCCCCGTTCGACCAACAGCCCTTTTTTCAATTCTATATGCTATTACTTCTGAATACTTTGGCTCCGGGGGTGTGGACACAGTGGAGTCAAAGCCTGTCGAGGGAGAGTTTCTTTGAACATTTAAAAGTGACTCGATCTCTCTTACACCAGTCTGATCATTTAAGGTCCCAATTATATTATTCATTAGTTCCAATGTGTTACTTGTGTTTAGATGACGATAGACACCTTTTGTATCGTATGCGCATTCTGTTTCGATATTTTTTTCATCTATTATTATAAAATTCTCTGTCCAATCTTTTATTCTTGCATATGAGTGCAGCATCATATCGAAAAAATCGACTCCTCGTAGTTCAAGCGCTGTGCTCTCGGAGATGGCGACATTCGCATCAGATTCAGTTGAAGAAGTTAAAAAGCTTGTATTTTTTGAAAATTGAGTTGTGGATACAGGAACCTTTGTGGCGGTGAGTTCATTGGTAAACACCTCTTTTAATAGCCTCAACATTCTGGTACTGAATTTAGCAGCGTCGATGTGGGCGCCTACGGTAGATATATTTTCGGTTTCGAAACGTATTTGCGAATAATACGGATAAGAACCCGTATACCCATTTATGGTTGTAGTTTCATCTTCAGCACCGAGAGTGGGCATTTGCACACTTCGAGCGGTATGGTTCGTTGTGGGATATATTTCCTTAAAAAAGTTACTATTAAAAAAGATATTACTGAATCTATTATTTGCCCAAGTGACTGTTTCCTGGCTTCTATCTAATGTAGATGCAGAGTATTCTAAATATAACTTGATATTGTTGCTATCATCAAAATATGTATGTGGATCTGCTATCTGTTCATCATATGATATAAAGTCATATAACCTCGACCTGTAATCGCCAGCGCCGGTTGTATGCAAATTTGCCCACGTATTTAAATACATATTTGGGAGAAGTCTTTCGGTCGGTATCGTTAATGTATATGCTTGATAATTTTGATAATAAGAGTTATAATCATATGTTATATTCATATAATTTGTTACTTGTTCGGGGTTCGTTAAATATTGCCTAGACATAGCGCCATACGGGTGAGTGTATGCTGTGTAGTAATCATCAAAGACTACGTCATTATTAAAAATTGCGTCATATGATATCTCATTAAATGTGCCACCCTTCCAGAGAACTTCCCAAAATTTATCATTTATAACCTTATCTGGTTTGCCGTCAACAGCAACAACAAATTTGTGGTTTGGAATTATTTTATTTGACGATGACAGTTGATCAGGAATTTCAACATCGTCTTGTAGCCTGAATGAACGAACAGAGTCGATATATGAGTTTAATTCACGGTAAGAGTCTCCGGTTCCAGCTAGCTCTTCATTAAATGACGAGAATGATAAAACAGTATTTTTGGAAAGATCAATTGTGTTGAAAAAATAACCACCCACATTGGTTCTAAAAATATCACTCGAGCCAGAAAATAGATTATAGTCAGTAATATAACACACCTTGCTGGTGTCGTCATCCATAACTGCGATGTTTCGCGGATCATCCTCGATGCGCGTTTCTACAGCAGTAACAACCCCAGTATCAGGATCTGTAGTTTTAGCGTGTTCTATTGACATTGATATCTCCTGTTATTAACATTAGTAGTCGCCGCCTGTTACAATGGTCGGGGTTGTTGCCCGTTGTCTCACACCATCGACTGTGGCGCGGGTGGTGACCACCGCACTCTCGACAGCTTCAGTGCCGGATGGGGGACTAACTTGTGTTTGTTCAGTGTCTGAAATTTCGGCGAAGTCTTTCTTTTTTATTCTCATGGGTGCTGTTCGTGGAAAAGTTGCCAGTTTGGTTGGATATGTTGTAATTAGCGCTTCTACTATTTTATTGGTTGAGCGATCAAGGCCATCCTTTATTCTGTTACGATAGGCTCCGGTACCTAGCGTTGCATCCCAGCCAAACTTACTAATTAAGGCACTGGATTCATCTGATGAATAGTCTATTGGATTTGCGCCTGAGCCGCCTATATTATAGGTCACCTCTATATCGCTCCTGTGGTGGACGTTGTCCTGCGATATTCTGATGCTAGGCTCTGCTGATATATTGGAGTAATTGAAAAACAATTTTTCGCCATATTGGTCTGTACCGTCGGCGTTTTGGGTTACTACAGTTAAAAACCCTATACCCATCGTTGAGGTGTCCAGTGATGTTCCTGCTGCAAAATTTACTGCCTCTTGTCTTTCTCCTGAAGTGCCGGCTTGCTCACCTCGCATACCCTCACCGCGATAACCTGTGTCACCCAGTCTGGCTTCTTCGACTGTATCGGGGTTATTGTCCGGATCACCTTTCATGAACCCAAAAAGATCGGCATCATCGGTATAGCTGCCGCCATTTACCATTTTGCTGGTGGGTATGACAAAGTTTTCGACTGTTATGTTCCCTGGGACGAGGATCCATGGCTGGTGGCCAGACGCCCCCTCAATATCAGCGCCGGGGTCCATGTAGTGCACCGGGATCCCCGTGACGTCGGTAATGTCGGTGTCGATTTCTTCAGCGGCTACTTTGATTAAATCATCAACTGGATCTGGCATTTTATATTCCTCCTAAATATCGTTTTGTTTTATAAAATATTTTGATCGGCCTCTATAGTTTGGAGACAGATTTAATACTGCAAAGCCGGATGCTATCCTCGATAGGTCTGGTGGCATCACCAAAGTACCGTTCGGATCCTTCTCCTGCATGTAAATTTCTTTCGATGGTTCATTTTCGTCTAGATTGTAAAACGGGTCTTTCTCAGACGAAAATTTATCTTTTGCTTGAATGTTTTTGTTGAATGTTTGTTCGAACTGCTCTTGGTCCATAATGTTTACATTTTGCAAACCTTCATTGTTTTCTTGTTGTTCTTGTAAGAGAGAATAATTCTTTGATATATTCTCGTATCTAATATTATTCATAATCAGCATTTCTTTGGCTAAGTATGCTCGATCCGTTGAAGCCGGTTCTATCGTTGTTTTCTTGTTGGAGGTTTCATTCTGCGTTGCAGTCTTAATTTCTTGAAGCCCCAATTCGATATTATATAAAAGAGGGGACAAATTTTTATTTACTATTTTGTCTTGAAAAATTGTAGTATTTTCCATTTTATTGGTTGTTTTGTTAAAAGTTCCATTTTTTACGATACTAAGTGGTATAAACATTTTATTCTCCTATGTTATTCTTCTTCGGGCTCATCATTAGTGTCGGGATCAGGCAGTTCTGGCCAGGACGAATCATCGGATGCGTAATCGATTATTGGTTTGTCAATAATAATTGGATCACGGCCCTTCTCTGCGGAATTGTGGGCATGGCCAATTATAAATTCTGTGTATTCTGGTGGGGCCCCGGTGCCTGATGTGGTGCCGAGCGCATCGATAAGGGCGCTGCGGCCGGCCATGGCACCGACCGCTTCATCTAATGAGGACTTAAAATCCCGCAAAGCTTGCAAATTACCCGTCGATGGGTTAATGCCGGCTGCTATGCTGTTTGCGGCCTCAAGCACAATGGAATATTCTCCGCCATGGGTTCCGTGGTACATGTCTTGGTAAAGAGCAAATGCTGCCGCGGCTCGAAGCCAAGGTGCCGACGTCGGATCATCACTATACTGATCATCCATTGCATTAATGAAGAATTGATTAAACTGTTCATCAATACTGTTATAGGCACAGCTTTCTTCTGCGGCCGCGACATATTCATCAAACCCTTCCAAAATATCTTGTAGATAGCTGTAATATTTAGTTATTATTAAATCTGACCGGTCTCTAACAGTGACCTTGACCCCTACGCTGTCCGGTCCCTTGAGAGCCTCATCATCATCAATGTAGTAATTATATGCAAAGCATGCTAACCTATAGTCGTTAGGCACCTTATCGTTATAAGCGAAATCATAATTTCTCTGTATTAAGTAAGCGTATTGGTAGTAACTAGAAGCCGCTCCGCCGGTTGCCTTGTCTTTGAGGTAAACTTCATCGCCGTCCCTAGCAACCGCAAGGTCTTGCCAGCCGGCAACATCTATTTGTTTTACTTTTGCATATGGCGCGTTGCCGGCACTAATGGAGCCCCCGTCACCACAACTACCAGCAAATTTTAGGCGTTGAACATCGGTTGGTTGAGAAGCATAGGTAGTGTTATAATTAAGCGACATTTCAACATGTGGGCCTGTTTGGCCATACCCATTTATATATTCGTCAGTCGCTGCAGCGATCGCTGACTTAACTGCAGTTGGACATCGATAAAATGTAACATCTTCGATTCTAACTAAGTTGTTTACCATATCACGACCCCATTCAAAATATTGTTGAAAAAGGCCCGGATTTATCCATAGCGACAACGCACTGTGATTCTGAATATATTTTTCTAGGTCAAAGAAAAACCATCCATATTTTTGTGTGATAACATCAACGCGTGATAGTACTCTATGCTCACTTTTGCTTGCATTTAATCCATGATATTCTGCTATCAGGCGAATAGCATCTTTTATCGCGTCTCTAGTGCTTTTCTTCCAAGTGGTGTCCCACCGGTCGAATGCTGGCTGGGCAATGCGTTCTGCTACGTTAACTTCGTGGCGACCAATACCCAAGCTGGTTGCGCGGCGCGGGTCCGGCAGGCCGGGTAGATTACCACAACCACCTTTGTAAAACCATTTGCTGCCGCTGGCGGCGGCAGCATCACCATAAGGACGCCCAGCTGGGCCTGTCTTTTCTCGATGTACAGCTAAACTTGACCACGCGCCGCCATAGGGATCTGCGTCTTCACCGCGGGCTGGATCAAAGATGTCCGTAGTTGATTCTACATCCGGGCACCATCTTAGTCTAAAGTTTTTAAATAAGCGACCACCACCAAGCACAGTATCTTTGTATTCTTGTATGTAATCGTCCATTGCATCCCGTAAATCAGTGGCGTAGTCATCTAATGCCGTCTCATCGAGGTGGCCCGTTTCAGTTAACAAACCATAGTCTGCAACAAGTTGGTTCCACACGCTTTCGTCTCTTATCATTTCTTGATAGGCGGCGCCGCAAGTGGCAGTATCTTCGCTATCACCCCCCAGCCAGTTTGCCCGGAGGTAATTAAACGCTTCTTGAACTCTTAGATATACGTTATTGGTACCATCATCAACATCCAAATAATTTACTAGGGCCGGCCGAATCTTGTTTTCCGCCAAATAATCAGCACTTCGAAGATTCCAATCAGTATCGTATGGGTTTCGATGATCTCTTATTTTGAGAAAAACACCGTATATATCATCACTCGTATTGGTTGTGGAGCCATAACCGGCAACGTTAATCATACCGGCCACCTGTTTAAAGCACTTGTACTGATTGAATGTGGACCCGTCGGTCTCAACACTGTCGTCCCACCCGACTGATGACTGTTCATCGAGAAGATTACAGCGCCACCCATCCGAAGTCTTGGCGGAGTCCCAACCAAATTCTAGCGTACAGTTATTGCTTTCTGGATTACCGTGCCAGCCAAAAAACCTTTTTGCGGATTCGAAAGCTAACGCATTTCTTTGATCTTCGAAATCGATATCATCATCCCAGCCTTGCTCATAGCGAGCAATTGCGAGCCAGTTAGCAGAATCTTCTGGGCCGCCATAGTACATCATTTGAAGACCCTCTTCCGCACCGTGTCCTAGGCCTGTGGCCCAGTCCTGAAATTTCTGGATTGAATCACTAAACTCTGCAACCATTTCATGTATGAGAGTGTTCTGGTCGACCGAAAGCCATTGTACCATATTATCTATTCCCATCTTGTAACCTTCACGCGTGGTGCTGGTGTTGTCCTCAAGGAATCTTGCAAATTTGGCCCCGACGGCAGCCTCATATGCTGCCTCCATTTCGTTCGGCGTATAGGCAGTTTCTGCTTGAAAGGCCGAAGCTTCGCCAACATCGCTGCGGGCCGGGACATATTTAGCCAGGTTTGTTTGAAGGAAAACTTTATAAATAAGGTCTTTATTAAAAAGCTCTTCGGGACTCAGATTGAAGGGGTGAGTGTGGTATGTTGGGGTAATATTACCCATCTGTGATGGTCTGTAATCTCGGATCTTTGAACTATAGGTAATTCTTTTGAATACTTCCGGGTATGTGCGAAGGGCTTGCTCGGCATTAATAACCATTCTTCGATATCGCTCATAAAATTGGCCGGCGTTGGTGGCCAAGTCCTGATTCATGATATTCCTTCTAAATCTATTTAACTGCACCAAGTACATCGGAGTGCTGCCGTATTCACTATAAATGTAGTCAATACTGTTGAGCACTCCATCAAGTTCTCCGTCGCTTATCGCAGCAGTTGCATACGCTTCTTTCAGCGAATCTATCTTTTCTTTAATATCTTCTTGATCAAGCTCATCCGTTGTACGATAGTGCGCTTGGAAGTCCATTAGCGGTATGCCGGGGTAATATGAACCGTCATTCAAAAAATAGCCAACCTTATCTTTAACATTCAACTGTCCGTCTTTCTTGATCATCTCAATGGCCAGATCTGAGAAGGACAACGCAAAAACAACATTCTGTAAGTCTTCAAGGTTGCCGTATGGGTCGCCAACCGAAACACCAACAAAAAGTGCTAGGTCGTCAAGGCCTGAAACACTAGGAACATATAGATCATATGTGATGCCCGACGCCTTCAAAACCTCATTATTGTTTTCATCATACTCACTAGTATATGTTACGTCGTCGGAGTAAGAGATATCCTGTAATGGCATTGATCGAAATTGCTTGTACATGCCGTGCCGGTGTGGATCAGCAAAGCTTTTTAAGCCCCTTTTTGATTCTTTGAGCATATTAATTTGATCTACATTGGTTAACGATATGAAGTTTATATTTAAATCATCCCAAAGGTGGTTTGTGAAATGCTCAAGTAGGAAACCATCGTTAGTGTTGAACAATAACGACGTAACTATGGTTAATTTCGATATGCCCTCCCAGCCCACGTCATGGTCGAACACCCCTTTAAGGTCTTCATATTCTTCTTCCAACAAGGTCCGTATTTCTATTCTTTCGACATACGGCACCGGCAGGTGCTTTCCGAAATTATTAATTACGTTGCCCTTGTATACAGTCTTTTTACCCATGACTGGCCAGCTCCTTTGTGTTTTCTAATATTAATCGCATATTTCTGGCTCAACCTCGCTACCATAAATATCATAATAAACATTTTGTGTTTCCGGACCATCGCATTCAAAGTCCAAATCAATATAATAAGAATCTTTATTGTACATGTGCAGACCTTTACAAGCCAAGTTATGATCAACATTGTTATCAGTATGTATATTAAAGTAATACTCAACACTTGAAGACGGAATAACTTCATATGCCCTCTGTATCTTTCGAGGCATCATCATAATACCATCGACAATCTGTGGTACCTCTTTTTCGAAATACTTTCTATCTAAAGCGCCGGTTAAAGAACCTGTTACTTTGTGAAAGACTTCTACATCGAAATTTTCTGTTAGGAATTCCGTATTAACTTCGTCAACATAGATCATTAAGTTTTCGGCTTCTAGAGATACTGTGTTCCCGTCGGCAAATCTGACTGTTTCGTCAATGATGTCATGTATGCCGCCCGGGTCTAAGCCTAGCTCTCCTGGTCTCGAAGACAGTTTATAGTTTACAGTAATGTCAATCTGTGGAATATTTAAATTATTCTTAGCGTCCATCTTGGAAATGTTGTCTATCTTTCCATTTAGCAGTATTACTTTCCAGGCCGGCACGGCAGCTGCATTTTGAGCGTCCAAGTGTGCGTCCCCAATAGCTTGATCAAATTTAAAAGAATCTTTTCGGAGGCGACTCCTTACCGGGCCTACGTCATCCGGATTGTAACTAAGTGTATATCCACTTGCGGCGGCTATAGATTTATCAAGATCTTCAAACAACACCATACTTTCAAGATATGGTGTTTCTTGCTTGATTCTTTTTACAATATCATTTTGTGATTCTATTGCGCCGGACAGTCCGCGGGCCCTGACACCGCCAAGGTTGTCCTTATCTGCTATGTATGCGCTATCGTAGACTATGTTATCATCGTAAAATGCATAATATGTTGGCTTGAAGGAACCGACAGATAGCAAATGATGACCGTATGATGTCAATTTCAAATCCATTACTCGTTGTTTTTTATCTAAAAATATTGCCATTATTACTACCTATTTTTTCTTTATCTTACCTTTTATGGGCATGCTCTTTTTGGTTGCCTTCTTCTTTTTCTTAACAGCGCTATCCAGTTTGGCTTTTGCTGCCGGGTCTCCCTTCGCTGCTTTTTTCACAATAACTTTTTCTTCTTCGTCAAAATCTATCGACACGGTAGCCCTATCCTTGCGACTAAGAGTTGCAACGGACGTATTTGGCGACACTACGGTTGGTGTTGTGCTGGTGGTAGTTTCTGACCCCGGCGATGCCGAAGATACAATCTCCTCAATGAGTTTTCTTTCCGTATTACTATACAGCACTTCGGCCTCTAATTTAACTGATTCAACAATAGATAAATAGTCATAAGGCCAGTTATATAGAAGAGGATAGACCTTCTCAGAAGTTCCCGCGACAAGAGGATCGGTCGTTATGGTTCCAAACTTCGGCACAACTTTATCTCTATATACTTTTTGGCTTCTTTGTTTAACCTTGAACACCATCCATCTCAAATTCGAATTTTCCATTATATTCTTTTCTGTTAACAACTCTGTGTTAAACAACTCATGCGCTACCACGTCTTTTTGCACTAATAGCCTTTCATAATTGCGCGGTGCAAGGTTTTGCCAAATGTATGATAGGTCGTCTTTATCTAATTCATATTTGAACTCAAACATGTACATTACAATCGGATCTACAAGTGGGTTGCGCAAGAAGTCGAACTTCTTCGGTAACACGTAATCTTTCATTTTCGCAACTAGTTGCCTAATTGATTGACCAGCGGCATCCAATGAATCGCCAGTGGCGGAGTCTTCCATTTCTCCGGTGGCAGCCTTATACCTGGCTTTCGGGATACTAATAAATTCTTTTCGTCCAAACACACCGGCGCCGGCGTCGGTGAATCCTACATCCTTTGCAATATATGGAACGGCGACAATCGCTTCTTTTATAACGCGCTTTTCGGACAGCTCTCCCATTCTTACTCTAGAGTTTTGTTCGGTAAAGCCCATCAACTCACCAAGCGACTGTACTGTTTCGTGAAGGTTGCTCTTGCCAGGAGGACCAGAGAGTGTTGGGTCAAAGTTATTATATACGCTGCTTTCCGACACACACAAATAGTGATATTGCAGCCAAGAGGCGGGAATGTCACCTATCTCTAAGAAGATGCCCTGATTTGGCCGGGCAGGAAGGGTTCCAAACTGGTGCCACATGCCATTCGCTGCTGTGTCTGCGCCAAAGCCATAGTAATTATCTCCGACCATTGGAACAGTTTTGGTGAGGTTGGCGGAGCCTGTTGAAGAACCCACTACGGGGTGCTCTCCGAAGTCTGCAAAATTCAGCATCGGGGTCTCAAATTTAGGCTGAATAACCCATTTCTTCCCGACGACTTCGGTCTCAGTTAGAATTTCTCTACCAAACTTATCAAAGCGCTTCTTATATACATTTTCTATTCCAAACAAGTTAAAGCTAGAACTGAGTTGCATTGCATTATTATTAATAAGAACCGAAGCATATGGAGAGTTATTTGAATTTATCGCTTTGCCGTTCGGGGCTCCGACAGGGTTATTGCTAACGATGCGCGAACCAGAAAGAGGTATGCTATCTCTTATAAGAGAGCTATAATAGTAATTATCGAAGTTTATGTTCCATGATAGCTTAGCAGAACTAGTTTGTGGGCCAGGGTCAACACGATAATAACTTGTAGTGAGTTCCGATATCATCTGTTCTAGACTATATTCTTTATCTGAGGTAGGTCTGAAAATAAAATCACACCATGCCTCGCCGTGCTGGTATGGTGGGGTGTAAGCCCAGTTATACCCATTCATGCAATCCATTATACCGTATGCAGATCCAGATACATAGAACTTGTTTCCGTTTGCTATCCAAGAACCCGAATTGATGGCAGTGGCAGTACCAATCATACCTATTGGGTTATCTATTGGAGTACTACCGACAACACCAGAGAGGTTATTCCAGTTAACATATTCTTGGCGAATCTTTTCTTCAGGGGCACGGTTAGCAATAGGCGGACCGAATGCGGTTGTACGACTATACATAACAAAATCACGCCTAAAGCCTTCGTTTCTATTAGGATCTTGTGGTATTTCAAAAGATCCTGTTGTAATCCCGTGTTTTCTATTGTAATCAGGGGTGGCATCGTTATATACGGCGCCGGCACCGAAGAGTGTGAACCAGCTGTTGTTTCCGTGAGAACTAGATTCATATTCGTAAGTTCGTGAACCAGAGTATGAAGTCTTCAATCTTAATCGTGCTGCAAAAACTTCGCCGCCCGAGAAAGTCCTTGTGCCCAAAGAAACACCGGGTGTTTCAAGGCGAGAATAGTTCCCTCCGTCTAAGAAGAAGTCACCCACCTCAGCAACAAAGTTGCTGGCCATTAATGTATAAAGGTTGTCTGCCGGCGAACCTGCAATACTCGCTGTATAGTCTACGATTCCACCTAAATCCACTAATGGGTGAGGCTCCATATCTATGCAGGGCATGCCATTCATGTGCGCAGCAGGATTGATAATGGCTTCAAACGGAATTCTAGTGTCCCAAAACGTACCGGATGTGTAATTGCTTCCTGAAAGGGTGTCCTTAACCATGGAAGGATAAAGCGCCCAATGAAGTTCGGTTGAATCAGCGCCTCCGACCTCGGATCCACTATAGGCAACCTTCGCGATGCGACTACCATCGGTTACTGTAGGCCAGTCACATGCCATGCCGGCTTTAATTGAGTTATAAAGAATGCCCGGAGCAAAAAGCGGTTGCAAAACTGGGCGCAATAAGGTAGGCATTCTTCCCAGCGGTGTGAGAGTGGTATACTGAGGGTCGATAGATGCGCTGGATCTTAAGGATTTTCCGTAAGATCTGCTAAATTGTGACACAAGCTGAAGCGTGCGGTCGGCCGGATAGAAACCTTTATATGGATTGAACTTAAGAACAGCGTGGCACGTTAGTTTGAATTCTTTTGCTTGTAAATCTGACATCTGGCGGATGTCCAAGAACTTCTCCATGAAATCAGAGTTTGAAAAGTCTTTGTAGAAATTAACTTGTTTGCTATCAAACTCTGTGCCGGGTATTGAGAAGTCATTAAAATCGTCGACATCGCCTTTAAGATAGTCTTCTATTCTCTCGCTAATTCTGTACTCAGGTACAACAGAGTACCCGCGGGCCCTATACTTGAGATCTGTTTCTTTAAATTTATCATAATCACCATACCATGGTTTTGATGGGGCTGATACAAACTCGATCACCTTTTCCCCGGTGCCGGCGTGCACTGTCCCAGAGAAGTATCCAGCGGTTTCTGGTGCATCCCACCAGGCCTCTCCTGTACCTAAGCTCGCGGTGGCGAACCCTCCGCCGCCAGGAGCAACACCGTTCTTCGGCTCCAAACCGCCACCGGGACCTAAGTTCTGTACAGAGCATGAAGGATTGGAGAAGTTTGGAGAGTTAATGGAAAGAGGCGAAAGCAATGTATGCTTTCTGGCATATAGTGCGCCTGGTGTCATCGAATCCATCACAGCCTGCCTAAGATCCGATCCGCTAAGTAGGCCGCCGTCGGTAGCATTTGAACTAGTTTGGTGGAGCCAGCCGTATGTATTTTGCAACTCGCCTGCCACTCCACCAGAATCTCTTGCGACGTTCCCGCTGCCACCAAATCTGCCGGCCGCTCCGGATCCTGTCATTGCGGCGCCGCCTTGGCGTAATGCGGTCATGGAGGTCTTGATAGCGGCGCCACCGGTGACGAAGAGCACTGTTGGGATATTGCGCCTGGTTAAAAGGCCTCGTGGTGCGTCTAGTGGCCAAGAGCTAGCGCTTAGGCCGTTCTTGTCCGGGGTGCCGGCTCCGTAGCCGGGCTCCATACCAACAAGGCCCAACGAATTTGATAAAATTGTTTTGCTACCAAGTTCTATACGTTCAGCTAACGAATCTCTCCACATTAAGTTGTCGTAATTAAGCCTGAATGAAGATGTTGGCGAAAATTCATTCTTTAACGAAGGGAAGAGGCTTTCTTTATAGTGAACCCAGTTTAATGTGATGCCTGCTGTGTCTTTTAAAGCAACCAACTGCTCAAATGGTGTGATTTCTCCTTTAAGATAAGTTGGTATATCAAGATGGTCATCCAGTGATCTGCTGTTAAAGTAGATGAATTCATTATTATATGATGTCTGCAATGTCGCATTTGCTGTTTTAACAATAGGTGTATTCTTTACAATCTGTTGTGTTTCGTAATCAAGGTTAACGAGTACGGGAAGACCCCTGACTGAAACGGGTCTAAGATCAAACTCTTGTGGGACATGTGGAGTCTGGTATACAATGGATAGTTTGTTGTTCTTTTTCTGATTCCGCAGGATTGGATGATCGCCTTGACGTGATTGTTGGAATGTACCCCAACCATAAACATTTCCGCGGTGGAACATCAGCGCGTTAAACAGGGCGCCAGAACCCTCAAAGTTGACGCCAGTTACAACGGTCGAGTTTCTCGCCACCGTTAAATCATTGGAACCAACTGTATTTGTTGCGGTGTCAATGCTTTCATAAATATTGGTGTTCAGTCCGACCAAGTCAGTCGGCACGAAGCTGGCACCAGCAGAGGATTGAGGCGAACCGAATAGGCGGTGAGAGGCAGCGGTAGAACCGAAGTCACTAGCACTTACGAATGAGAAGAAAGGCTCGAAACCGCCGGCAGAACTAGAATACATCCCCTCTAGCGTGCCCATCGTTGGCATAAATCCAGAATATCTTAAATCTGTGGAGTGCTTCATGGCGCCGGTAATCCATGCGTACTGCTTATCAGACCTGGGAATCTGGTGTTGAACGTTGTAATTGTCGTATACCGCAGCAGTACAATACGTGTATGTTTCAGTATAAGAAATAATCTCAGGCGGGATCCCAGGTTTTGGTGTCGGGTACTCAACTTCTGATAATGCAAATGTATTCATATTTTGGCCCGACTTTGCTATTGGGAATAGGTTGTGTGCCGTGCCGGAAAGATGGGTATTGAATATCGAATTGGCACCCGATGTAAAGGCGGCCGGGTTTGTGGTGTCAATTGCATCTTGCTGTGCTGAATTCTCCGGAATTTCACCAAGTTGATACCATGCGAACAAATTTGAAGAATTGTTTGTATAAGCTGCGGATGACGTTATATCAACCAGAGATCCACCATTATACAAACTCGCAACGTCTGTACCCGATAGGGGCGTCGTCCAAAGAGAAATCTGGTCCATGGCGCCGGTAAATGGCCACGTACCTACAGCATTTGCGACACTAGAATCACCCCCGATGGCCATTACCGTTTGGCCATCGCGCTGAACGATACCTTTGAAATCGTATGTTCCTGCTTGTCTCTTGCAGTCAAAATAGTCATTAAGTGCTGCACCGGTGGCCATGGTCATGAGGCCGCCGTCTATATACATTTGAACATTAGCAGTAGTTGCATTGTCACCGTTGCCGGTGCCCCCCAATGAAACAACTAGGTGGTGCCAATTGCCATCATCTAGATCTGCCGAGGCCGCATACATGTGACCCAGCGCTGTGGGGCCCGTGTGTGTGTTGGTGTCTCTTGTACGTACATATAGGTTTAGGCGATGTTGCGTGGCGGTGTAGTTTTTAAATATTCTAAAGAACGGGTCAGCGCCGGCGCCGGCCTTACCAACGGAAAACAGATCTCCTTCGTTTTCATCAGGACTAAGTCTAAACCAGCCTGCATATGTAAATCCGGTGTCTCGCGATGAAGTCAACCAACTTGTTGCGGAAGAAGAATCAGCATTTACAAGAACGTATCCTCTGCTTGAGTTGTCTACCCAGTAAAGGCTGCCAGAATTAATGAATTCAGGACCTTTGACGGCATCTATGGATGTGCTGCAGATTTCGACACGATTCAAATTGTTTCTATGTACTTTGTGGTACCCAGGTAACTGATCATATGAGGCGCCAGGACCGTTTGTGGCATATGTATCGCCAGTAACCCACAAGGAGTCACGTCCAAAGCGAGCGGTGTGGCGCGCAAGGTGCGAACGGAGGCCGTAATCTTTACTGTGTATATCCGATACACGGATGCCTGGACCGCCTGAGCCAGTACCAGAGCCTGTCGCTTCTGAAACGGAGCCAGAGGGCCCCTGAGAGGGTTTAATGATACTTAAGTTACGGTAATTGTGAGCGTTATATACTGAGAACTCATTCGCTCTAATGTCGCGATAGCCTGCTGGGCTCACTTCCAGGCCGCCTGGATTAGAGAACTTGGAAACAATAACCGATGATTGTGACGGAGAAGCGTTCAAATAACTTATTGAAAAAGGCGACATGAACTCAAAGTGGCCGTCGCTGTTTCGATGGATATCCAAGAATGTTCGCGTTACCGATGCGCTAATTGCTGTATCTTGGAAGGCTTCCGTTGGAAGGGTTGGTTGATTTTTTATAAACTGTCTCGGGTTGCTGGATGCGCCGACTGTATGGACAACTTCATAGTTGTGTCGGTAGTTACCGGGAATTGTTGAGCCGGTCCTCATACGAATATTTTTAAAGACATATGGTGTCTTAGCTATGTGATCTCTATAATAAACGGCTTTCTGTGAGGCCGTCATCGGGTATGGGCGTTCGCCGATAGCATTCGCTTCTGGCCATGGGTAGTCTGGGCCGACCATTCCGACTACGCCACGTGGTCGGCTCGTTGGGCCACCCTCAGCGCCGCAATCTCCAAGCAAGATTTTCCAGGCTTCGGGGCGCGTTGTATAGTGATCTAAATTGTTGGTGGTGTTTTTGTTGGCATCATACTTGTTTAGTGGAACATGGCGTGACTGGTGGCCACCGGCTGCATATTCAGACCATGGGCCTTGCATTGGGCGTTCCATGTCGTTTCCATAAACATCATTATGAAGGTTGGTGATTTCGACACTGGCTGTGACCCTTTCAAGAACCTCTTTGTTGTGACCTGATTTGACAGACGAACTCATGATGTTGAATGGGAATGAGAATGTCGACTTTGTAGTGGTATAACCAACACCATCTTCGAAATCGCGACCAGATTCTACTTTGATGACACGCTTGACCTTGGCGCCTGGATTCTTTTTAATACGATCTTGTTGTTCTAGCTCCTGTATTTGTACAAGGTTTTGGACTAGCCCTAACAAAACATTTCTAGGAACAAAAATTAAACCCAGATCACTACTCTCTCTATTAACAGGACCTGCAGGCTGTAGGGCATTAAACGTATATTCAAGGCTCTTTTTGCCTTCGAAGTTAACACCCCCCTTAATAGTTTTAGCCAGCTTGGCATCAAAAACATACATATCGGCGGTCTGCGACTTTTGATTCGAATTATAGTGATATCTTGTGCCGTCCTTTGTTGAGAAGGTTGGCATACTTCTACTTAAGTGAGGTCGCGACCACATAACATTTTTAATTGTTTGTCGTTGGGTGTCGACAGTTGCATCTCCAGAAGTTATTTCAACAGCATCTGTTTCTGCCTGGCGCTGCCAATATTCCTTTTTAACATTGGTTGCGCGCGGGGACTCCGGCGGGGGAGAGTGTGCAGCATCCCATTCAAACCATGTCATTCCTCCTCTAAGTGCACTCTCAGGAAGGGGTGTATAATTTTGAAGTGTTGGGTACTTTGTTTGATATTTGTGTCTTTCTAGAACATGGCTTTCAACAATGTTAAATGAATCTTCTACAAAATTGGCTGACGCAGGGACAAGTTGACCAATTATTATCGATATTGCGTCATCGAACCACTTATAATACTCCGTGAATTTTTCAACAGTTTGAACATTTTGGACTCTATCAAAATATATCTTTCTTAAATACTCGAGCGATTTGTATCTTTCTCGGTAACGATTAACCGGCTGGCCTATTAAATTATGGAAGTCTATTGCGCCGGCGAAGAAGTCTAATATCTCTTCGGTTACAGCGCCATATAAACTCTTTTCAATGGTATAGACATAGTTAGGAACCTGTTCAACCAGACCAAATATTTTATCATCATCGTCTAAAACCTTAACCTGATCGGATGCAACGACTTGCTCGGGGTCAATAAACTTAAAATAGTTAGTATTAACGGCATTTACTACTTGGGTGGCGCTTCCTGAAAATCCGACGCCTTTGCCGCTGTGTAGGTGAGAACTAATGTCTGCCATCCAACCAAAATTGTTTCTAAATTCTGCGGATCCAGAGCTTAGGTCTGTGACATAGAATTCGCCGGCAGCGTTGGAAGATGTTACGTTTCCAAAGTACCAGTTGAGCGCTAGCGTATTAAAGTTGAATGTGTTTACTGACCCGGAGTCTATCGGAGATGGGCTTTCATATGAGCCGGAAATACCATAGTTTTCTCCATCAAACAAATGCTGGTCCAACGATGTGTCGCCAATATACTTCGTCCAATACTTGAGTGATGATACCAGCACATCTGATTTGTGTATATTAGAGCCGGTTATGTTTGTGTTACGCGCGCCACAGTACATTCTTTTGGCATGCTTTAAAATATTTTTACCAACTTCTTTTGTTACAGAACCGGTTGCCACAAAAGAATTCTGTATGACCCCTAAATTGTTATTGACACCCCTAAAAATGACATCGTATGTAGAATATGAAGAATATCCGATGGTGCCACCATCCTCATCGCCCGACGGGCCCTGAAGAAGATCAGTAAACGAGCTACTAGGCTTAATTCTAACCGACAGGTTCCAGTTACTGTCATCGTATACGTCAAAGAAAGCGCTACTAGTAAGAGTTGGGAATGGATGTGGGCCAACCGAAGACGTTAATTTAAAATATACATTCTTGGAGTACTCTGTATCTCTTATTGCATATACTTGGAAGTTGGCCCAATCTTCTCCGTCTGTGGGTCCGGTGTAGGTCAGGAATGCTGTGTCAGATGTCGACGCAGTATTAACCGTTTGCATTCCGAAGATGGATACATCTTTAAAACTGCGATCAAATGTGTCCAAGCTTCTAATAAACTTTGGAAAGACAACTGATGTCTCGGCGGTGAAGCCATATCGATCTTCTTTGCCTTCCTCGGATGTTCCAGCTATATAACCCCTAGTCGAGCCAGTGTGTGGATCGGCGTACTGATGGACAACCGCATCGATTGCGTATGTGCTGTTGAAATTGGCATGTTTTTTGTTTTTTCTGGTTTGTTTAAGATTACTCTTTAGTTCGAACTGCTGATTATTCGAATAAACCCTATATGAAATCAGACTGTCGTCAAGGTTGAAACATCTTAGAACGTTTCTAATGGCCTTCTCGGTACCTTTTGCCTTATAAATCTTCGCAAGATTGTTGTACAAATTGGAATAAATCAGGTCTTTCGCTTGTTTGAGATCGCCCTCAAAGAACTCATTATCAGTTCTATTTTTAAACTTCTCTAAAATCGTCGCATCAACAAAAACTTCTGGTGTGTAGAGCCCTAAAGACTGAGGTAGATGTTGTGAAAATGGTAGTGGTTCGTGAGATGCGCTAGTGTAACTTGAGTGCTTGAAACTTGGCAACGCTGATATCTGCATATGCAATTTGTCAAAGTACACACCCAATATGTGACAAATTCTATCCAGGTCAGTAAGATCGCTTATCTCTGAATCATCTGTCATCCATGATGGGAGAAGGTTCCTTACAAGCCCAGAATTTTGAGAATCATGATAAGAGCCCGTGGTAAGGAGCGCTGTTTTTAAAGAACTCACACGGGGGTGTTCTGAGTAAATAATAGGGTCTTCGTATTCTTTAGTGGCGGCTGAGGCTGACAATATAGCAGATCCAGTATTTCTAGATGTATTAGTATAGCCAGTCCAAGTACCGTTACATAGCCGGCCGCCGTAATCCAACACGACACTATCGATAGAGGTAACACCTGTGTTGCCCTCATTAAACTTATAATACATACCCAATTCTGTATTAGCTAAGTCCGTGTTAACACCACCTTTAATCTGATCAAACCAGTATCTGCCGATCTCCGCTTCATTGCGAGCGGTGTTCCAAAATCTAAATTCATCCATCGATCCGCTCAGTTTTCCAGCGCCGATAAAGTTTGCTGTTGCTCCGGGTGCAGCTACGGTGGGATCATCTGCTGCCCCAGAAGGTGCTGTCAGTAGCGCACCAATTCGACCAACCATATTCTTTGAATACAACTCATTTAATGTTATACCAGAATATGTGTTTGTGGCATTATGATAACCATTGACATATAGCTTAGCAACAAAATCGCTACCAGTATTTTGCAGTACAAATGCGTAGTGCGCCCAATCACCCAGAGCCGTGTCCGCTATACCCTGACCAATTGAGGATGTACACACAGACTGTGCGGAGGCGCTCAAAGTGCCTGATTGTGCAGTAATTAGAAACGGAGTGTCTGGGCCGGCTGTGGGGGGAGACACGCTGCCGTCCCCGAGAGAGTGACTCGATGTTAACTCTATTGTAAGGCGCGCATAGTCTGTGCTTCCAGTGGCTTCGTTGTTCCACATGTCGAATACAACTTGCCTACCTGTAAGATTCTGGGCCAAAGAGCCCGTCTTAAGCCAAAATTCTACTGTTACGCCTGTGTCAAAGTCACTCTTTAAGTTTGACTCGCGGGTGCCTTGTCCATAGTCGCCTCTAAGGCCCGCGGCGGTATAGATATTTTCATCATAAATGTTGTTGCTCTGGAACTTACTAGATAACGGATCAGGCTCCATGTTTTTAAGATCCGTAAGTGTGGTGGATATATTGGGCCCACCCTTGAATGTGATGTATTCTGTTGTAGATGGTAGCCCATATCCTCCACCATCGCTTGAAGACACCGCCGAACTTGACGCTACCGTGCTCCAACCGTCAATACTGAACGTCGCGTATCCTGTCCGACGTGGGTATAGATTGTTAAAAATATATTTTTCAATCGGCAGGGAATTATTATAAAACTGATTAAGCTCGGCATCAGAGCCATCATATGGATAATAATCCAAAATCCTCTCAACGGCTGACTTATAATATAAATAAGCAGAACCAAACTTAGCAAAGGAGCCCGGATTATCATAATTAACCTGCGGCAGAAACGAATCTTGCTTGGTTTTTAGCTGCCGCAGATTCTTGGAAGACTCGATTTTCTTAAATGCTGTCTTCTGATCTTGATCGGTTAAATAATTTCTTGTTTTGTCTGTTGATTCAAAAAGTTTCTTAATACTCATTGGCCATTACTCTAAACTTAAAAGCTTTGTCTTGTTCTGTCCACGCTAACAACTCTGGGTCATAAAAAGCAAACTTAATCGCATATTCATACCCCTGCTCGAGAATGCTCATATCTAAGTCAAAATAATTTCCAGATTTGTCAAAAGATAATCCAGTGCAATTGTGACTGCTAGTCCCGTGCGGAATTGCATCAAGGGCATCCCGAGTACGAATGACCCTGTAAGAAGCACTTATAATCGCTGTGGAGGGTACTACGGTGGTCGCCTTTGTGTATACGGTGGGGTTCCAATTCTTTTCTCGAACAAACAAATTAAAGCGTGCAGTCTCTGTTCTTGTATATTTGTTTCTTAAATTTGTTATGTTAATAAAGTATTTGGGGATACGTACGTGGCTAAGGAATGAATTCACTGACCCCGTTGTGATCGGTATTATGGAACCCGTGGCAAACTCTGTGGCGGACGCGTCACGGGCGGCGCCGCCGGGCTGGTTGGTCGAGCCAGTCCACCATACATCATAAAGCGTTTTAATGGGATCAGTTGAAGCTGTGAGGCCTATTGAAGCGGAGTATACGCCGGTTTCTACATATCCGCCGGTGATTGCATATTTCTCGTTGTAAAGTAGAAGCTTGGACCCGGAAGGTGCGACATTGCCGGCTGAACCGGAGTATAGGCTCACCATAATGGAGCCAGTCGTACCAATAGCGGGAATGTTTCTCAGGCGCCCTCGCACATAATTGTATAAATACAATGTGTTTACGTTATCTTCTGCAAGACCTAGGGAGCTACTATAATAGAAGCCACCTCTGTCATCTCTCTTGGCTGAGTCCCAGCGAGCTTCAATCAGGGGGCGCCTATAAAAATACTGGGTCCCTCTTGCAAAAAATCTCTTGACGTAGTAAGATGCCTCAACGCCACCGGTATTGGGCAAAATACCGCCAGACTGCTTCGGTACATTATAATAGGTTTCATAAGAAGAAGATAGCATTATCCCAACGCCATAATTGCCTATGTCTCCAGCAATCCAATGCTCTACTAATCCGGTTATGTCAACCTCTAGGTTTTCCAAACCGCTGTTAAAAACCTGCCTATACATTGGTGGTTTGCTGGCGGGCGTGCTACCTGTTGGGTATGACCAGTGACTAGAGGCAGTCAAATAATCTCCGCCATAGTCAGTCCAAGCAGCATCGTGTGAGGCGCTCATCCAATTGGACCCCGTCCCGTCTCGTGTGCTATCTTGGAAGTTTATCATGTCCATACCTGAACCTTCCTGCCAAGATCTCGATACCGCATGTATAGATAATGTATAGTTTTCGGGGACTGTTTGAGTGTGATAAGCGTTGGTCATCTTTAAATAAAAGTTTACGCTTCCAGAAGCCGGGATTTTGCCTGCGGACCGGTCTGAGGAAACTGTGGCAATCGGAAATTTAATTAGGGCGCGTGAAAGCTCTTGAGATCCGAAGTTGGCCGAACTACTTTGTGGGTTTCGGCCCCATACAGAAAAAATCTGCACAATGTCAGCTTGCCCCATGTTTGAGCCGGTGGCGCGCTGGGCTACCTCTGGAGGACCCTTGAAAGCATTTGTAATAGTGTTATCTGCACTACCTGTGTATCTCCTAATCGCCATTACCTAACCTTCCCTATGATGTCTGTCTCTGGATATTTTAATTCTAAGATTGCATTCTTCGGAACCACCACATAAGAGCCGTCAGAGGACAAGTTGTCGCTGATATCAATTGCGGCGGAAGAGTAGTTTCCCGAATTTTTGCCGACAACCTTGACCTTGGTGACATCCAAAACACCTGATACTCCCTTTAATATTTCATAAATCTGACTGATATATATCGGTTCACCGATAAAGAATGGGGTAGAGAAGTGCGTTTTTAGAGCTTCGATGCAGTCATCCAGTGCTGTATATTTCTCAGTGGCCGCTTTTGGCTTAATAATAAACTCAACACCGAAGTTAAGAATATAAGGATCCAGTATATCAACAGTATCGTTAATCATTCTATAATTGTTTATCCAAGTTTTTAAATTATTTTTAATTGTTGAATTCGCTGCAATTAGTTTTCCGTTGGTGTCTTCCGAGACAACATACATATTTAGGTTTCTTTTTTGTGAATCCGGGTCGCGCTGGACCGAGACCCTTTTAATAGCACCATATTTAGAATGCATTCTGTATGCTATGTTTTCGTAGTCGGCCTGTGTTACTGCTCTGTTCTGTGTTGGAAACGTATCGAATATTCTTTGCTTTACTTCTCCGGTGGAAGGGTACGTAACTACTCCCACAATTGGCTGTTCATTGGTAACTTCTAGAGATGATATTATTGAGTTAACGTACGAGGAGTTCAAATCTTGTCTATTGCTAAACTCAAAGTTACTAGCATTTACAGAGTTCAAAGAACCAACTGCGACATTTGAATTTGAAGGACTGGTGGCCCTAAAGACAACTGTTAAAGTGGTATTCACTGGAACAATCCCAAATGATTCGTTTTGTGATATTCTTGTTGGGTCAAATGATAAGTCGGTTACATATTTCTTACCAAAAATATCTAGGGCTACATTTTGTGGATTGGCTACAATATCAGAATTACCAGATTTTCCGCTTCCAAACTGCAATGTAACCTGATCCCTAGTGTGTTCGACAGTATATTTTCTAGATACCAAAAATGGCTTTATCAAAGACGGCACGTTGTCATCTTTAAAATTAGGGTTTATTATCTCTTTAAAAACCATATCTTGAGCTAAATAATCAACTTCAAAATATTGATTTCCCTCTGAGTCATACACGGAAATAACTTCTGACACATTGGGGGTCGTAAGTGTGGCTCGATAGAACCTTTCGAATGTACCCACCTCAACTGTTTCCGTAGAAAGCAGTCCAGACACGACATTGCCATAAGCTTTTACAGCATAATGTGTGGGCGCGCCAGTGGAAGAGTCGACTCTTGCAGCCACCGAAAGGTTTCTAGGATCGGAAAAATCAATATTTTCTGTCAATATGAAGTTCTCGCCATTTTGAGATGAGAAAGAGGTACCTCTTTTCAAAATCGGTAGATATCTTGAATCTGTACCGAGACCCGCGCTGGATGCAGGAACAAGAATGAATACGGCAACCTGACCGTATGTTGAATCGCGGCCGGTGAACTTATAGCCTAGAGCACGACCATGACGCACCACATTTCCAAACTGAAATGCGGTGTCAAGGAATGCTTCGTTAACATTATAGTCCAAATAGAAGGAGAGTTGATCTCCGATGTATGAAACAGCGTCGAGCATCAGTGAACCAAAAGAGGCCTCACTAAAGTCTTGAAAGCTGTCTGGGTAAAATCTTTCTGCGATGCCCATCAAATCGTCGCGAATTGTTTCAAAATCACGATGAGTATAGTCAATCGGCATTATTTTTTTCTGTATTTTAGGCATTCAAAATTTCCTTACTTTAAATAGTAAACTCTAGCAAATCTGAGATATTTATGGACGGTACCGAATATTTGATACTTATCTGTAGTGTGTTGAGATCAACGTGTTCGGTGATAAAATTAATTTCTTCAATTACAATTACGGGCAAGTATATTGATGTTTGTTCCATTATGTTGGCTTCAATATCGTCAAACGTACTCTGAGTGAACCCAGAAAAAAGATATGATTTAAGCCCGACACCAAAGCTTGGCTCCATAACTCTTTCGCCGCGCTCAGTTAACAGAAGCATCTTGAAATTCTGCTTTATAAGCGTGTGAAAGTCCTTAATCATGGTGAAGCCGTCACCGCTATCTCTGGTAATCGGCAATTTAACCGCCAATGAAGCCATTTTTAGTCCTCACTATAAATACTATGAATCTTTCTTTTTGCACATTTCACCGTTCTCATTAAACGGATTAGATTTTAATCTTCTTGTTTGCCACCATGGCAAAATTGCTCTAGAGGGGTCAATCTTGAACCTTTCTTTCATTTGCTGTACGTATTCTTTGGTAAGAGTACCCATCTCTTCGTCGGCCATTGAGTCAAACTCCCGCGATCTATAGTGTACACGGAAAAGCCTCTTAATTGCAGACGCAGAATGCCTTAAGGCCTTCTTATCCCAGTTGTCCCAAGCCATGTGACTAAAAAGGCCGCCGGCTTTAAGGCGGTCGCCCTCGGCAGCCCAACCAGGCGCATATTTTAAGGTTGCCCCTTCGACCGTGGTAACAGTTTCTGTGCTCTCAAAGCCAAGCCAGTCTTCTCGGGTGACGTCGACGGACCCGAGTTCTAGCTCAGCATATGCTCCCGGCTTTATATCGGCACTCGAATTTGTCTCGGGATCAGACCATGTGACTTCATGGAAAAGGTCTCCATAGAGGGCGCCCTCGGCGACCGTTACTTCTCCAATAGATGGCATAAAGCCCATATCTTGATAAATAGCCATTATTGATAACACCTTCTTGAAGGAAAATGCATAATTCGTAACAAGTTTAAACTTCTGGTCTTCCTTGAGTTTTGCCAGCAAGCAATACAAGATCTTGCTATTGGCTTCAATACCTGTAAATGCGGTAACCGGAACATCTAATGCATCTATCTCTATGTTCGATATCGAATAGTCTGTACCATTGATTGTCATACCGAAATCCAAACCATACCGCACACCCAGTTCGCCCTCGATGCCAATCTGGACATCCTCATCATTTGTTACAATTCTCATTGTTCCAGGGAAGCTTAATGATATGGGGCCACTACCAGCAGCCTTGACTTTGGCAACAGCCGCGGCATTAGACAGCCTCTCGTTATCTACCTTAATATACTTATACATGTAAAATGGTTGTTCACTGCTTAGCCCGGCTAAGGGATCGCTGGCGCCGTCGGGGATATCTCCAAGTGCTGTGAACGTCACTTCCTGTGCGGCCTTGCCTTCCATACCTGCCTCTGGATCTGGGTAATCTTTCATCTGTACTTTTTCAACTCCCACAATTACTTTATTGGCGAATGGCCTTATTGCTTCGTGCTCTCCGTCGCTATGATATTCCCCAACCATATAAGTTGTGCTTCCATCTTGTTCATCTATATTTGCGTGATAATATCCAACATATGCAGAGCCATCCGGTAACGAGAACTCGTTTCCATCTGTATAAAATGGCCCGGGCCACCCCCATCCAAGGCCGGCAGGATCAGGCTCTTCTTTCGTTGGAAGACCAGCAACAGCCTCTATCACTGTGCCTTGAAGGTTGAGTTCATTGTCGCCTAAAGCAGTAAAATTGGCCATGTAGTAATAGTCCAAGTCATATACTTCGGGGGCCATGTCAAAGTTTTCTAGGGTTTTTGAGTACTTGTTACCCATAAACTGCAGCTGTTCATTGACCAGCTCTTTAAGAATCAGCTTTGCGTCTTCCTGCGTTCTGTATATTGCTTCCAGATTTCTGCTTTCTCTGTAGCTTTTTAAGGTTTCAAACCAGCTAGCTTCGCCGCTGTACTTAGCGTTCATCAATTCATTACCATAAGGATAGTTAAACCTTTCTTGATAATCGTTTAGTCTTTCTAACGCATCCATCACGTGTTTTGGTACTTCTTCTTCCGCAATATCGCCGCTATCAATTCTGCGACCATATGTTTGTACTGCCTGTTCCAAAAATGCAAACCAAAATTCATTATCTGAGAATGGGCTCCACAAGGACGTGGAGTCCCTGAAGTCTTCCTCCATGATTTCAACAACGTAAGAGGCATATATATTACTATAGTTATCCGGAAATTTGGGGGCAAACTTAGTAAACAGTGGGAGTCCCTTTATAAGATGGACGCTGGCATATACCCTAATGGCCGCGGCAATAATCCCCTCGATTGTTGCCTTGGACTGTCGATGTAAAATTCTATTATATGGCCTTTCATCAACACAATCTGGATCTCCTCTAAGACGTACGTCATCAGCCAGGGTCGGATATACCTCGCTTATTTTTGAAGCTATTTGATCAAAGTCCACAGCATTCGTTGAAGACGGATCGCACGGACTTAGTTCTGGAAACAGAACCTCAATCAAGCCTGAGTATCCGGCAGCTTTTCGGGGTCTAACGTATATCGGTGGCTGCATATATGAGCCACCATATTGAGTTGGATTGAGGAAAAAGACTCTTGTATTTTGAGGGTGTGTTCCATTTTGTTCATTAATATACTGGTTTCTGCTCTTTCCTAATATCATGTCATCTTCTACTAATGGACGCTGGTCTGGGAGTTCTTCACCATTTGAATCATAATCTTTGACCGTTTTTTCAGAATATAAATCACCATTTTCATCCACATAATCAAAGTCAGTTATGTCCAGATCATCGAACGACATTCCATATTCCCAAGCTTTTGTGTTGCTTCCTATTTCTCTAGCAACAGCAGCAAATTGTGCTTCCATAAAGGCATCATATTTATCTTTGATGGTTGACTTACTTACTTTGGCATTGAACAAGTCATGCAACATATTAACTTGTGGGGAGTAGGGGTCTTGGCGCATAAAACTCTGACTTAAAGATGGAAAATTGTCTATTGATAAAAGTTCACCCTTATCAGGATCAGGGAAATATAAGGAGTCAAGGCCGTTGTCAACTGCTATAAACTCGGACTTTCTATGGCGCAGGATATCGTCTGTGTCCGACACAGTGGGACCGGCGGAGGTTTTAGTCGCGGTGCCGCCGGCGTCGTACCCGAAGACATCTGGGGGTGGGGGACGGGTAGTGCTGGTGGTTGTTGCATTTTGATTGTAAAATTCAGTGAGGTATATTCTTACGTTATCATCTGGTCTGTTCGCATACGAGCCAGCCACCGAAGTTTCTACCATGTCAGAAAAATATGCATTTACTCTAAACATATAACTCCAAGAGGAAGGCTTGAGCAACGGTGCGTTTAAGCCCATACGATAGCCTCTGGAATTGTCTTTAAAATCAAGTGCGATATCTGGCTGATCTTTACGGGGCATTTTTATAAACCACAAGTTCTCTTGATCCCAATCTGGCGCCGTCCTTACATTATATCCCATGTCAGGTACATCTGTTAGCTCTACATCAGAAGTAGTGAAGAGGCTGTCGAACCCTAGGTTACTAAAGCTGACTGGCCACTTCTCTATTGCGCGCGGAGTATTGGTGCTTTCGAAGGCCATGGTCTCTTTAAGGTCCTCCGTTATTCTACCCAGCTTCAAACGCGAGTCTACTTCTAAACCTGCGGCCGCTCTATACTGATACATCAGCCATTCAGCAACATATTTAGGATATGCGCCGCGTTGACTAGGAAGGCCAGCAACGGGAACACTCATAGCTTGCTCGACGGTGTTCTTGGTCATCCAACTGTTGTCTACATTTAAATAAAAGTCAACATAGTCTGAATCGCCGGCTACATCCACTTGATGCCTGGTAAATGGGTTACCCATCGTATCGGATAGAACCATATTCAAGAAGCCCCATGAAGAGTCGACTCCGCCCCAGAGCCAGCCCATGAAACCGCCCGAACCAAGCATATCTCTTGCATATGCTTGCTGGATCTTGTTAAGGTCTCCTTGAATGTTATTGTTGGCCGTGTTGATGGTACCCTCGGGCTCAAATGGCAAAATACCATTATTGCACCCCGGATCCGATTGAAGCGGTGGCATCTGCTCCATGACCGACGGACCAATTCCTTTCTGCATTAAGCTACTAACGGTGTCCAAATCATCCAACATCGTGCCGCGCCAATTGTCAAACATCTCGTTACACTGTTCAGGAGTAGCGCGGCCTTCTAATAGTTGACACCTTAAAGCCTTGAAATTCTCCATTTGGTCTGGAGTGGCGCAAAGAGTCGGGTTTGCTGGGTCGAGGGCTGCCTCGGCGCCGAGAGTTTCCAGAGCCAAATCCATATCATCTCTTAACTGAGCCGGGATCAGGAAGCCAATATTTTCGAAGAATCGACCGATAGATCGCTTATTTGGAAGTGCATCCCGGTATTCTGGATATCCATTTTCAACAATTTGGTCTGCAATTATCAGGAATGTTTCTGAAGGTTTGCCCAAAACCGCGGACGACATCTCGGCTTGTGTGGCTGCGGCCGACAAGTCTTCAGCAAATGTAAGGGCTCTTTCGGGATTTGTAAATGCTTGGCCACCAACACCCAGGTTGGCTATCAACTGTACAACTGTATCTTCTACTTCTTGTGTGGGAGTTTCTGGCCCGCAGATTGAATCTTTAATAATATCTGTCAGAGTGGTGGTACCGGCTATCTGTGCTGGCAGTGACGCAACAAATTGTCCTGCAATTTCCAGAGCCTTACAGATGGCTTTACCAAGAAGCTCACATACCTTGACAATTATCATTACTTGAAGTTTGAATATTAACTCACGGAGCTTTGTTTTCAAATATTCGAACAGTTTTCCCCATGGATCCACCACAATGGGGTACCACCAACCTGGCCACATCAAACGCGGCATCGTAATTTCGGCATTATTTCTACAAAATGGAAGTGTAATACTTTTTACGAAGTCATCGAGGCCTGGGTTAAATAATGGTGGTCTCGGGCAGTCTATCGATGTAATAAGGAACGATATGATTTGAGCACCAGGGAAATCGTTCAGCTTATCTAATAGGGCCAAATAGTTTTCTGAATATTCTTCCAACAATGCAAGGATATAGGCTTGAAAAATATTGTTCGGGTCAAGGCCCTGCTCTTTTGCCACTGAAGCGACATCCAAAGACTTTGCAATAGTCCTTCTAGTTTCGCTTGCTTGATTTTCAGCCATCTTCTGCAGATTTCTTTCCATGGGTGATACGATGACCACCTCGTTGCCGCCAACCGGGTTTTCCTTGGCGCGGGCTTTCTGTGCTGCGACGAGTTCCGGGTATTCCCAGGGCTTGGTGAACGAGACCTTTCCGAAGAACCTGTTTCCACTTTCTTTTTGCTCTGCCTTTTCTTTAGCTTCAACCCTTGCGCGCTCATCGGCGGTCATGTGCGACTTTTCGTCACTTGTGTATGTTCTGGTCCAGTCTTTGGTGGTTTTCCCCTCTTCTAGGTTTCTCCTAACCAGTTCATCAAGTTTCTTTTGTTTCTCGGGGGACAGGCCAACAAATAATTTTCCAAAATCGTCATAAGTCATCGCAGAAAGAGCGTTCTTTAACATTATACCCAGAGCCTTTTCCAGAGACAAACCCTTGGTCAGACACTCAACTGTCGACACTAAAAGGTCAAACATCCCGCAAACTTTAATTCTTTCAAACGACATAGCCGAAATTTGATCTTCTAAATCTCCTACCGACTGAGCCTCTCCTTTTACACCCATCATCATTCTCGTACAAAAATGAGCGAATACCTGATCACGGGGGTCGATCTCTTTATTTGCTTGCATAAGTGCTGCTGACCACATGGTGGTTTTTTTCTTGGGTTCTTTCTTGTTTTTCTTAGGTGGGGCTGGTGGAGGTTTCTTGCCCTGACGTGGCTGTGGTGCGGGGTCGCCACCCTGTGCACCTACGCCTTGGCCTACTTCCTTTTTATCTTCGTTAACTGCATCTTTATCTGTTTGGCATAGGCTAGCATGAAATTCATAGGCTACGGCGTCTCCGATAGTAAACATTTGATCTAAAACGAATTGGCCTAATTGTTTTCCTTCGTTAGCTAAAGCATTTGCAACACATGTGGTGGTACTGGTTTCGCCGCTGGGCATTATTTGGCCGGCGCCGGGGCCGACGGTGTGAAGCTTGGGATATGTATACTTCTGAACCATTTCAAGCCATGGTTGCTCTTGGCGCGCCTTTAGATCTGAGGCTATCTCCGATAGTTTCATAAAATACGCGACCGCAGTGGAATCTCGCCAACCGGGCATCGTGGCTAGCCCCTCAACTCTATCCTTACCAAACTCTATGGGCATCTCATTACACATGTCGGTCCAAATTGTTATTTTCTTAAGTTTATATTCACCCGTCACTGTGAATTCTATGTGTTCAACATTTTGAGATGTTAGACCCCAGGTGCCCGTATTTGGTATATTGTACCCTCGCTCATTGAGCCAGCTATCTAACTCCGTTTGCACGATACTTACTTGCCCATACATATCAAATGGTCCCGCATCTCCGTAATCTTCTAAGTTAAATATCCTTCCTGAATCCTTAAATACCAAGTTCGAGCTTTCTAGCATTCGATATACCTTTAAGTATCTGTTCCACAAATGAAGGCCTTTTCGTACTGTTATTTGGTCTTTTACCATATCTCCAACCGCATATTTAACGGTTTGATCACCGAGTTCGGCCTCATCATCTTCTTGTTCAGGTGGTGCGTCTGGTAGATCTTCAAGCACACTATATTCTACTGAGTATAACAGCTGGACATAGGAGCCCGGATTTGGTGCTAAATAATATTCGGTTTTTTCAAGAGCATCGCTAATTTTTTGAACCGACTCGTCTGATTTATCCTTCCCTTTCCAATCTAAAAGCGCGCGAATGGCGCCCTTTCTTGGCTCTCCTTTACGATAAGGAACTGACTGTAGCCAGTCTGGCGGCAGTGAGTGATCGGCATTATTGTCCCACTCGGAGGCATAGTGTTCCCATATATTATCCAACGCTTCGGCGGCGGCCTTTTTGGTTGCACCCGCTTTGTAACCCAAAGTCTTTTCTTTGGTCATATATGAAATTTGATATTTACATAACTTTTCATTTAAAAAGGGTTGTGATTGGTTCCTAGCTTTCCAATCTGGGACAGAGGCGTTTGGATTGGGGGAGCACGGTAAACATGTATTAACTCTTGGTTTTGCCGGTTCTGGGCATACATCTGGCAACATATCCCCATTTGCGTCTTGCCACTTTAAAAATTTTGATTCTTCAGCCATTTCTTGTTGTCCTAATTTGTTTTAACATTTCTGCTCCATATACACTTATATCCGAATGGACTTAGGTGATTATATTCCCAGATATTTAATTCTCCACGAAGATTATAGATAGATAAATTTCCTTGTATCATACTTTTTAGATTAACGACTGCCGCAGGAATGGAAAGACCAGGAAGAGAGCCCACCGTGCCTCCAAGTTGTTCGAGTGCCTCGGCTAGGTTATTGCATACCCCCATGGTCTTGTCTAAAAGTGCCCCTAGCTCGCGGAAGGCGTCTCTAGAATTATATCCTAGTGCCACACCTTGCAAACCGGGGACTATCTCTGTGCGGGGTGGGTCGAGACGTTTCATCTTTCTATTTGTAACCTTATTACCCGCGATGAATTCGATGGCGGGTGCGGGCTGAACTATCTTTCCGCCATGGGATGTTGGTTCACCGGCAGTCCAGCCCTCGACGCCCTGAGATGGTCCAGTAACTATTTTAACGGACTCGCGCCCTATAATCCTTACGGCATCGGCTTTTACTGCTACTGCTGAGCGTGCAATTGCTTGTGGGGACACACCACGCGCAAGACCAAAATAATGATCGATGTCAGCCAATTGAGAGATATAGATACGTGCAGCATCTGCCGCAAAATCATTGTTAATCCATGATGGGACTTTCGGGCCCTTGCCCTCTCTAGCAGAGGCATGGCGGCCGACCACTAAATCAATTGAGGCAGCCTTGTCAGCACCCCAGGCGCCATAGCCAGACGCAAGACTATCTGGTCGATCAGTTCCTAATACAATCCATGCTCCCATGCTAGTCATGATTTTCTCATTTTGAGCTTTTACATAATTAACACCACCGGTTGAGCCAACAATATTATCAGATTTGAGAATTGTATGATAAAGGCCGCTCTTTGGGGGGAGTGACTGCGCATCTTTAATGCGAGGATCGATACCGCGGGCCTGTCCGCCGGCGCTACCTACAACCCCTACCCTAGCGCGTTCTTCAGCAATCTCTGCTGCCGTGTCCGGATCCTGAGTTGCAGTAATAGCACCTTGGGTTTCTTTTATGTATTCAACTGCTGCTGAGGCTTGCTCTGCATTAGAAGGACCTTTTAGTTTTTGTGGGTCGTCGTTTCCTGTTCCCATATATACTCCTGGTAGTAAATATTATAGTTTATAATTATTACTTGTTTAAATTATTAGGTTTTTTATCCTGCCTCATACGAGACAATCGTGCCACTAGAATCAAGTTTTACCCATTCTTTACTTCCACCCGACGTCGATGCCGCGGCCTCGGTAGCCACAAGAGTGCCGAGGAGACCCTTAGCCAGGTTGGCGGGGTCGAGGATGGGATCGCGGGCGAACCACGACCATCCTGGGTGTTTTCCTTGGGTGGTGCTGTCATAAACGGTCTGTGTTGGTGGTGGGGCTGCTGTGGAATTATTGTACAGCGTCACAGCTTTATCCCAATTCGCTGCTTTTCCTTGCATTTTGCTTAAATCCTTAATTCTCTCTCTCTTATCGCTAGGGCTAAGCCACCTTAATGTGTGGAGTTTTGCAAAATCAATTCCATTATCAATGGTCGTAAAATGTAATTTTTTTCCGGCTTCGTCTTTGTCCCCTCTCTTAGATATGGTTTCAGAAACGAACTTCACACTATTTTCAGTGCTGGCAAATGCAGCAAACCACCGGTTTGTTTCTGCTCTATTTCCAGAACCACCGGCGCCTTCCGTTGAAGGAACGGCGCATTTAATATAGCTGCGGCCTGGGGCGCCCCACTTGGCGCCGTGATCCGCCATAATACCAAAATGATTATAATTGAAGCCACCAATCATACTTCCTGCTGGTTGTTCTGTGATGGCCATGGCTATAATACTCTTCGCAACACTGGCGTTTGCTACGTTAGCTTTAACTATATCAGCTAGCGCGGCCAATGATATTTTAGTCTGTCGTTTTTCTGGGGCACATGTTGTGTATGACGCAGTACTAGTATCTTTGAGTGGCACCGTCTGTCCCGGCGCTGCAGCTATTGTCCCTGGTGTTGGGGAACCCCATTCACCCACAAGGCCAACTAAGCTTGCACATTCGGCGCTGCCGGCGGCAGGATCTTCTTTACTGGAAATGCTTAAAAACCTACCATATTCAAGATTGTATATTTCTCTGCTCTTTTCTAATTCGACTAGGACAATATCGCCGCGGGAAACCGGGTCAACTTCGACCACGTTTGTGCTAATAAATGTTGTGTGTAAAGCGATTACCCTATATGCCGCACTATCGTCCGGAGTAAATGATGGATCACACGGGTCCGGAATAAATGAATGTGGTGAGTTAGCACCTACAATCCGAGCTTTAAAGGCATATCTTTCTTTTCCGGGGGCACCGGTTGACCCACCATCAATGGCCATGGCCTCGGCTGATGATAGTGGAAACATGTCCGTTAGCGCCCGGGCATAAAACTTAGTCTTTCCAGCATAGGTGTCGCCCTGAAAGGCGCGGCGGAAGGCCTTGCCATATAGATCTATTGCTCCCATGTTATCTGTAAATATTGTCCAGTCTTGTAGTTCTCTATTTGACATAAGTTGTTTATCCTATTGTAATGCCCTTGGTAGCTAATAATGCCACTGCTTCCGGGTTGGCTCTGATGGAATTTCTAGCATTATTAATGGCTGCGGCCACCTCTTCTGCAGACCTATGTGCTGCATTTTTTCCGGCGCGTAAATTCATATATGCTGTAGATCCGCGAGGGACCGTTTGCATGTTATATTTCTTGCTAGTTCTAAGACTGTTATATTTCCCGTCGAGCCACGCGCCGGGGGCCGGCATTGGCAGCGATGCCCACTCGAAAGCAATCTCAAATGCCGCCAAACATTCTTGATCATGTATACCCAATATATAGCCTCCTAACCATTTGCGGCGCCCCATCATCAAATAGGCCCCAACCGCATTTTGTACAGTTGGTGAAAAAACTGTACTATCCGAAATACCCGCTGCCCTAGTGCTGCTTTTAAATGTAGAGGGAATCCACTGCATTTTTCCTACAGCCATGACACGGCGGGCTGCCTGCAGGCCTTTAATTTCTCCGACAGTCATTTCCGATATTGGCTTGCCAAACATTGTTTTACACTTCGAGCGCGGCGTATCGCCGGCGTTACCGCGGTTACATGAATCATAGCCACCCTCTTTTGCTCCAATAAAATCGAAGAGAGGTTTTAGGGCTTGATATATGATCCCCCATTCTCTATACGACAAACTCGGAATTGTTGGGCGCGGTACCGCAGCAAACGAACATTGAGTCTGAGTGTACGGTACCGGGCCCGAAGCTCCATCTTTGCCAACTGGCGCAATGGTCTGCGCTGAGCCGACGTGGTTGGTGGGTCCTCCCCAGTTTCCTACAAGGTTTACAAGGCTGGAACATTCTGCTGTGGCTGAGCCGGATGTTGGGGCTTCATGAGAACTAACACTTACAAACCTACCATACTCTAAATCATATGAATGGTCGCTTCTATCTACTTCAACCACAACAATGTCTCCCCGTGTTACATTCTCACCGGAATCTGCTGTATTACTTAAAAAGGTAGTGTGTAAAGCGATCTGTCTATATGTTGCATTTTCATCTATCAAAAGCGACGGATCGCACGGATCCGGAATAAATGAATGTGGTGAGTTCTCTCCTATTATTCTTGCTTTAAAGCCATACCTTGCACTACCATTTCCACCAGTCGATCCACCATCGATGGCCATAACTTCGCTTGTAGACAGCTCAAACATATCAGTTAGGGCCCGGGCCTTAAACCGTGTACGAGCCGTGTAAGAGTCATACCCCATACTTCTTCGTAATGTTGTCCCAAAAAGATCAAGGGCGCCCATATCGTCGCTAAATGTTGACCAATCAATTTTTTCTCTAGACACTCTTAAGCACCTCCACTCTTCTTCCACCGCCATCTCCACTTAGTTTTTTCCTTATTGGTGTACTCCCAGTAGCCTTTCTCTCGCATTTGCTCCCATTGGGGGTCGCCGGCGGCCAGTGTAGGGGATACCACATACACAAACTGGAAGTGTTTACTTTTACAGGCCGCACAAGATGTTGCCCGGGTTCCGGCTGCGCAGAATTCATCGGCTGGGTAAAAGGCGTCTAAATATGCCACGTAGCCCAGGTCACCACTACTACATATATATTTTTTCCAACTATTGAAACGTGTAGCGTAGTCCCACAAGGCTTCCTTACCGCCAATGTTCGGTATGCCGCGGGCTTCATCTCCTAGACGGTTTTCTTTTTGGATCCATGCTGCTACAACAAAACCTGTTCGATCAGCACCGTGAGTACAGTGTACTAAAGTATTTCCCTCATCAAACCACTCATTACAGTCTGAAACACTCCTAGTGTAGCCTTTTCCGCGCTTGAAACCAGCATGGGCACTAATTTTCTTAACCTGAACTGCTGGGTTGATGTATTTGGCGAATTCTTCTTCTAAATCTATACCGACGCAAAGACCAGTTTGAGAGTCATAGCTATATTTTAAGTCTCCCCCACTAGAGCCATTGAGTCTTATAATCTTGTTGATCTTGTGTGTCTCTATGAAAGTTCTCAACTCTCCAAGATCAGGTTGTTGATACCTCCAATTTCCATTGCCAAACATTTCAGCCTGACTACTTTTATCAAACGCCTTTTTCTGAACTGATGAAAAAAATCTTCTCGTTTCTGCGGTTACCTTGCTTTGGCTGCCACACCTCGTTTTACTACGGTCGAGGCCGGCCCTAGGGCTGTCAGGAGAATATAACTCGCCAGGCGGGACTGGTGGGCCGCCGCTACGAATGGCTGGACCACCAATATTAAATGGCTGATGTGTTATTTCACCGAACAAGCTTACCAAGGCAGAACACTGATCACTAGAGCCAGCTGTGGGATCTTCTACGTTAATTAGCTCCTCAAAGGTTCCATATTTTAAATCATATGATTGGCCAGATCTCCGTAATTTAACCAAAACAACATCACCTCTTGTAACCGGGGTTGCTTTTGTTGTCGACGTCGACAAGAATGTAGTGTGCAAATCAATAACCCTCCAAGTTTCCCCCGCATTCGACGACCATGTTGGATCGCATGGGTTTGGAAGAAGCCAATGTGGTGAGTTCTCCCCCACGATACGACCTTTAAAAGCTAACCGGGCTGCTGCTCCGCCGGCTGGATCGGTTGAGCCGCCATCAATTGCCATTGCTTCACTGGAGGCCAGTTCGTATGTATCCGAGAGTGCTATTGCCTTAAAGGTATCTTTATCGCTATATTTCGCCGGTGCCATACCCCAGCGAATCATGTGACCAACTAGATCAAGTGCATCTTCATTGTCTGTGAATGCAGTCCAATCGTATAGGTTTTTATTGGCCACCTTCGGGTTCTCCAGATACTTGAATCATATCAAAAAGTTGATTCTTGTCTTCGTCAGAAAGATCGATGGATACGTTTTGATTTTTTTGTTGTATCGCTATCAGCTTAACTAGTTGCTCATTTGATCGCTGCATTGTTTCAACGTGCTTGGCAGCAACTGGGCTTAGACTTCTGTTTTGCTCGGCATCCATTGCAATTTGATTTGCAATTTCGTTCAAAAATTCTTGGGCTGACCTTCTGTCGTTTCGGATGTTCTCTAAGGCTTCGTCGATTAAGCCGCTTAAATTATTATTCTTCATAAAGCTCCGTTTTCCCAATTTTGTCTAAAGAATGAATATTTCTTTCTAAACTTCTTAAGAGAGTTCACAATCTGTTTTGTATTCAGGCCTGTTATTTCTCTCAGGTATAGATAAATAGCTTTCTTATTAAAAATCTCAATGTCCTCTTTCGATTCAAAAAGCACAATAATTGCTTGATATACTTTTAGATCGTTCTCTTTCATCTGGGATGTGTCCCACGATTTTATTTCTTCGTAAAACCGAGTCCAAAACTCTTCTTCTTCGCGGTTTGATACGTATGATTCAGTTGTCGACAGATATTCTTCTTCGTATGACTTGGATATATTGTCGTAATCAATTTCGCGGCGGTTCCTCTTTTGTTGTTTTTTAACTTTATGGATAAACCAGTTCTTTGTAATCACCGAAAAATATGAAAATGCCTTCGAACCTTTTGATGGGTCGAACTTATCCAATATGGTCATCAACCATATCTTACATTCGTCTCGCAAATAATCAATGTTTGGTAAATTTGTGAACTTGTATGTGAAAACAATTTTATCAACCATTTCATTAAATGCCGGCTGGATCCATTTAATATACAATTCTGTTCGTTCACGCTTACAGCTTGTGTTAGAATAACGAATTATTGCATTTTCATGGTCTTTCGTAAAGTAATGATTTTTTTTACGCCTCTTTACTGGCGTTGGTTTCCGTTTCAATATTGTCAATTTCTTCTTCCGTTAGTGTATATATGTGCTCAAATGTTTCTAATTGTTCGTTAAAAGAGATCGCATGATTCAATAAATTCTCAAGCGTTTGATCTCCATAGAACATCTCAAGTTCGTATACTTGATTAAGGTGTTCGGCAAATGAATCAATCATTTGTTGCAAGTCCCACAATTCCTCTGCTATAGCAAGAAGGCGCACCACTACGGCGCGAGCGTAGATAAAGAGGCCAACGTTTAATATAACTGATACAGTTAAGATTGCAGAAAGTACTATTTCAAGTCTTGTCATATTTTTTTTCTTTCATTTCCTTTTTTTGTTTTTTTAGAATTTCACGATTTTCTTCTATCTTTTCATTCGTCAAGTCGCCCGTTTGCTGCTCTTCTTCTTGATCGTTGAGCTTTTGTACAATAGGGACGCTTAATAATTTACGTAAACTATTCTTTTCTCCACAGACAGAACAATCCATTGCCTTTTCTTTAAAAGTATGAAAAATTATAGATATACGCGCGCACTTTCCGCATTCGTAGCGATATCTTGGCATATGCTACTGCTCTGCTAGAGCTTCTAATTCTTCTTCAGTTACTTTTTTATCGTTAGATACTCGCACAGTTGGTGGGTTCTTAACGACTAAACCGTTTTCGCCGCCATCTTCTAGCTTGAAACCTTTCAAAACAGGTACAATATCTGTCTGAGTCATCAAAGATTCCTGTAGTGCCAGCATGATGGCTCCCAGTGCTTGGTTTGATAAATGCATTTTTTCTCCTTTTATATTTTTTCTAGGTGTTCATTGCCTAGAGACAAAATGTCTTTATGTTCAGTTCTGTATACATCGTATACACAATATTTATTTTTTTCATATTTATATTCTTTTATTCCCATTATTATTCCCAGGCCGACATCTTTTACAAGATAGTCATCATATACGGCCTGCCATTTAACGAGATCGCCTATTTTGTGGCTCATTTGGTGAATGCCTTTAGATCTTCATCATACATCATTCTTGCCAATTCTTTAAATTTTACCTTTGGTTCCCAACCTAGTTTGTTTTTTGCCTTGGTTGCGTCTCCTAATAAAAGTGGAACTTCGTGTGGCCTAAATAGTCGCTCATCAATTTCAACATGATCTTCTATGTTTAAGCCAGCATGTGTGAATACTTCCTCTAAAAATTCTCTTACGGTATGTGTCTCGCCTGTGGCTATTACATAGTCATCTGGAGTCTCTTGCTGCAACATGAGCCACATGACTTCCACATAGTCGCCGGCAAAGCCCCAGTCTCTTTTTGCATCCAGATTCCCAAGGTATAACTTATCTTGTAAACCCAAATTGATCTTGGCTGCTGCTTGTGTAATCTTGCGTGTCACAAATGTTTCGCCGCGGCGCGGGGACTCGTGGTTAAAAAGGATCCCACTAGAAATATGCATATCGTAGCTTTCGCGGTAATTTCTGCATACGTTGTGGGCGAACACCTTTGAACACGCATACGGGCTGGCCGGCATCAAACGTGTTGTTTCGCTTTGTGGGTGGGTCGGGTTGTCTCCAAACATTTCTGATGACGATGCTTGATATACCTTGGTATTCGGACAAATGTTTCTAACTGCTTCTAACAGCTTTAAGGTGCCCATAGCAACAATATCGGCTGTTTCTTCTGGGGTCTCGAAAGAAACTCTGACGTGTGACTGGGCAGCCAAATTATAAATTTCATCTGGTTCGTGTTCAAGCAACAACCTATATATCGCTCCGGAATCAGTCATGTTACCATAACAAAGCTCAAAGTTTGGGTGGCTAAATATGTGGTCGATCCTGCCGGTGGATATTGTGGACGTCCTTCTTTTGACTCCTACAACTTTATATCCTTTTTCTAATAATAATTCGGCCAAATAAGAGCCGTCTTGTCCAGTTACCCCTGTAACTAACGCTGTTTTATTCGCCATTGATGCCTCTGTTTTCTTCGTACCATTCGTATGCCTTTTTAACACCCTCAGCAAACGGGGTAAATTCAAAATCACCGATCAGGTTTAACAAATATTCATTGCTGCCGTCTTTTCTAAACTGGCCGTCCAACTTATCATTAAACTTTATTTGAACGTCTTTGTCGAGTTGCTCTCTTAATATGTTGATCATTTCTAATATCGAAAAGTTTTCGTGCGGGCTAACAATTACAGGAACGTCGCTATGATGCTTCTCTAACAGTAATGGAATTATTTTTGCCAGATCGTCCACATATATTTCTTGTCTTAGCGCCTTGCCTGTTCCCCAAAATTCTAAAATATCTCTGTCGGATGCCTCGTAAAACTTTCTAATCAGCGCAGGGACAAAATGTGAACTATCGTAATCAAAGTTGTCCTCGGGCCCGTAAATATTAGATGGACAAAATGTTGAGTAATCTAGCCCATATTGTTTTCTATACGAATCTATTTGAATATACAAAGAACGCTTAGAGTAGCCATAGGAAAGGTTGGTCTTTTCCGGCGGACCAGATAAAATATCCTTTTCGGTCAATGGATACTCTTTCGCCACGTTTGGAAACGTGCACGTACTTAAAGCAGCCAATATTCTTTTGACACCATGAAGGTATCCTTGGTGAACAACATTTGTGTTGATCATTGTATTCAAATAATGAAACTCTGCTGGCCTTGAATTGTTTGCCTTAATTCCGCCAACTTTGCCGGCCATATGTATAACGGCATCGGGCTGTAACTCTTGATACATTCTTTTGCAGTCTTCGGTTGAAACCAGATCATAATCTTTTGATGACAGATATATCCAGTCTGGCTTTATCTTTGCTAGCCTCTTGCCAACAAAACCGGTACCGCCCGTGACAACAACTTTCATAATTTTGTCTCTCCATCTTTATGAACGACATGTGGATACGGCATCGGAAAAAGCAGTTTGCCACCATTTAAAATGTATTCTTTTTCTCTGGCTACAATCTCGCTTTTAAAATACCATGGTAAAACAAGCATATAGCTGGGGTTTAGTTCTCGGGCGTGTTCTTCTGAGATTAACTCTATGTCGGTGCCGAGGGTTTTTAGGCCAACTTTTTCAGGGTTACGCTCACTTATGTATGGAATGGTTTCTTTTCCAATTCCAAATAATTGCAAAAGCATGTTTCCCTTCGTTGAAGCGCCTAGGCCGAGAACAGTGTTCCCGTTTTTAAGTTCAACACCGATGGTGTTCTTAATTTTGTTTTTTAAGCTTAAAATCTCTTCGTGAAAATCGATGTATGTTTCCTTATCAAATAGATTCATTTGCTTTTCAATATCTATTAGTTCTTTAAAGCTGTCAGTCTTTTCAATTTTGCGGTCAAGATGTGTGATCATAACACGGACGCTTCCTCCATTAACATCATTTTCAGCAGCATCAAAAATTTCTAACCCATTTTGTTTCATTAGGTAATTCAATGTATGCAGAGAATAATACTCCAAATGCTCATTACAAATATCGTAAAAGTTTATATTCTTCAACATTAAGGGCAAGTAACTTAACTGAATACACCATACCCCCTCTTCATGGAGCAGCGACTTAACATCAGCTACAAAACTGTTTGGATCATCTAGGTCATAAAACATCGCACAAGAAGTGAAAATCTTAACTTTCTTATCTTTTAGTGTATCATTTAATACATCTTGTGAAAAATAGTTATTAACAATTTTAATGCTTGGGTCCACACCCTCCCAAGAAATGTTTTGGGCTGGCTCGACCCCGATCCGCGTTAAACCAGAAGGAAAATATCCAATCATTGTGCAATCGTTTGCACCAATATCAACCACAACATCGTTGTCTTCTAAGCGTGCTCTTTCTACAACGTCATCAACAACATTTCTCAAATCTTTACGCATCGTATCACTTACAGAAGAGCGATAAAAATATTCACGATACAAGTAATCAGGTTCTACGGTTTCCTTAAGCTGCAGCAATCCGCATGCATCGGCATTGTTACTTCTGTCACACAGTACAAGGGTTTGTGGTACTCGTATATCTGCTAGTGGATTATTTTCGTTGGTCTCAACAAATGTAGGTGATAGGTATTGCTCTTCGATGCTCACCACCGCAGTTAAATCCGCCGAACCACACACTCTACAGTGTTGAATATTCTTGTACACTTTTGTCATTTAATCCCCTTTTAAAATCCTATAACTATCACTATCAAAATGTTGCGTTGAAAATTCAAACAACTCTGAGTCTTCTAGAGCAACCATTTGATGACGAAGTCCCCGATATACATGAAAATTTTCTCCAGGGCTCAATATTTTCTGTTTGGCCTTCGATATATCACTTCCATCTGAGTAATATATCATCATTTTTCCCGACTGTAAATAAAAAACTTCGTCCTTAAGTACATGATAATGCCACGAACATCGCTTGCCCGCGTCAAAATATAGCAACTTGCCACAATATTCAGGTTTGTTTACAATCCACCTTTCGTATCCCCAGCCTTTTTTAACATAGTTCATCGGAAGATACATTTCGTTGTTATCTCCCTACCAAACACTCTTTCCACCATCGATGATAAGATTTTCGCCGGTCATATAGCTGCTAGCGTTCGAACAGAGAAATACAATAGCCCCTTTGTATTCATCAATGTGAGACATGCGATTCATTGGAATAATATTTGTGAGTTTTTCAACAAACTCTTCAGGGTGATTGTTATACACAGCAGTGGGGCTTAAGCAATTAACACGAATACCGCGAGTTGCAAAATAAACTGCAAGGTATTTGGTCATGCCTATAATGGCCCACTTCGCAGCAGAATAGGTTATGGGCTTGACATTCTGCTGTTCCTCGGCAAGACCCTCTTTGCGATATAAACGCTGGTCAGGGGCAATTACGCCCAAATCAGATGCTATATTTAATATTACGCCGCCGCCTGTTTCAAGCATTTTGTTGGCAACAGCCTGGGAACAATAAAATGTACCGTTCAGTGCTGCATCTAAACCGGCTTGCCAGTAATCAGGCGTCATAGTTTCGAATCGGCTATCCGGAGTTAAGCCAGCTTCCTTTTTTACTTTAGGATCTTTTGCAGCGTTGTTAATCAAAACATCAATTCTGTCCAATTGTGCGACTACCGAATTGATTGATTCAGGATCGCTCACATCCATGTAATATGCGGTGGCGCACTTTTTGCCATATTTTTCATTCAAAAGGGCGGCCTTTTGTCGGGCCTTATCCTCGTGATGATCTGTAATTATCACAGTAGCACCGTGTTCAACGACCGCCTCTGCGTGTTTTGGGCCGAGCAAGCCGCCGGCCCCTGTAATGAGAACTACCTTTCCTGATAGATCAAATACGTTATGATTCATTATATATCTCCTTTAATAAATTAGCGTGTTGTTGTATTGTGTCTGTTTCGTTACCGCTGACCCCTCTTGCGGTTTGCAGTGAATAAGGGCCCTTGTAGTCATGAAATTTTAACCGTTTAAATATTTTTACAAAATCGGTGTCACCGGACATTGGATATACAGTTTGGGCATCAAATGTTCTGTCTTTTAGATGTACGTTGTTTATCCTATCGTGCAGCACATCAATATATCTTTGATGATCTATACGACATGTAGTAATGTTGCCGGTGTCATACGTGATCCGATAATTATCAGACATATATATAATATCACATATTTTGTCTTTGTCAAGTTCTGCTTCAAAAGAAAACAACAAACCTGGGTATTGATCGGTTATTTTAATAATATTATTACAAAACTCTTTTCTGGTTTGATCATTTTCCATGCTGCTGTCTTCCAAAAGAGGAATTGTTATACACTTGACTTGATTTCTTATGGCTGCTTCGCAGATCGGCTTCAGATTGTGTTCTAAAAACCGTATATATTTAATATTTTCATTTACAAGATTATCAGCACAAACAGAACTTATTGGATAAGAAACCAAATCCTCATAAAAAAAAGGATTTGAACTAAACGACTTGTTTGTAATAATCCACTCTATGTGAAACAAATTAATTGTGGAAAGTAACGCAAACTCTCGTTTCCAATTATCGGGGCATTCCTGAAAACCCTCTGTTGGCGGAGACAACCTTCCTTGTATAATTCCTAATTTCAATTGTACTCCTCTACCAACTCTATAAATGTTCCATCGGGATCCTTACAAAACGTTACCTTTGCTAGCCCATCGGGTGAAATTTGAGGAACACAATTGAACACAATACCGTCACCTTTCATTATATCATATAAATCATCTAAATTTTTGATTGTTAACGCTATATGTGAACATCCAATGTCATTAATTTGGCTATTATTCTTTTTTTGGGGATGAGATATAAAATATAAAAGCTCAATCATGGATTCGTTTTCAGAGACCATCTTTACGGTCCTAATTTCAACATCTTTCATAGAACAAAAATTATCAATATATGCGCCGGATTCAACCATATCTTTCTGTATCTCAAATCCGAAATATTCTCTATAAAACCTAATTGATCTCTCGATATCTGTGACAACAATACCCGTGTGTCTTAATTTAGCCATTTTTTACTCCGCTAAATATCAATGCTCCGCCGGCCATATTTTCATTAATAAGATTTTCATATTCAAGTTCTACTCTTTTATAGAAATTATTTATCTTATTAGACAAAGTATCATTATTGCTTATAATTTCTCCAACAAAAGCTTTTTCAGCTGTGCCCATAGGCTTGTTGTTTTGGTGCCAAAAAACATGATTAAAGAAGGAGTAGTCTAAGAAACTTTTTACATGACCGTCGAAACCAGCCAACTCACAAAGGTCCAATATCGACTTTGATGTAAAGTAATTAATATGTGCCTTATGGTAATAAAAATTCTTATACTCATTGCACTGATAGTTAGTCAACAAAACATCGTTATGATTTGGCACCGCTATTACAAGTCTGCCGCCGGGCCTTAACAGGCTATAACACTTTTTTAAAAACTGACCAGGAGACGGGACGTGTTCGACTACATCAAATGCTACAATAATATCATAAAAGCCTTTCTCTAATTGCACCTTATCGAAAGCTGAGTTGAATACTTTGGCATCCGGACAGTTACTCTCAACAAACCGTGCATCTTCTTTATTTGGCTCTACCACGTGACACTCATTTACGCCAAATTCACACACCTTGGAAGCTATTCCGCCGAAAGAACCACCAATTTCTAGATACTTACTGTCTTTCGTTAAAAACTTTTTGAATAACTCAAGCTGCCTGGTATTCAAAGAATCATACAATCTTAGATGTTCTTCACATTCTTGTTTCTTACCGTCACTGTTAGAGCTAAACTCCTGGCGATACTGTTCTTCATAGAAACTTTCACCCACCCAAACACTTTCGTCTAGCACTCCGTGGCCCGATGGTTCGTGAACCCAAAAGTTTACGTGTCGGCCATCTCTTAATACTATTTGTTTTTGATAAAAATCTTTGGAATCATACTCACTAAATCCAATTTTATTTAAGGTTAACTCATCCATTATAACTCCTTATCGCATTCCTTATAACTTCCATAGACTCTACAATCGCAGACTCTGAAATAGTAAGGGGAGGACCTAACTTAACAGATTCTCTTTTTGTCCAGACGGTAAGGACTCCCTCTTTTACACATTTATCTGTGACGTAGTTTCCCATGTCGCCATCTTTCACAATTATAGCGGATACCATACCTCTTACGTTTACTGTTTCGACGCCTTCTTCTTTCTCTAGCTCTTTATTTAGCTTTTCAAATAGTCGGGCCCGGCGCTTGAAGTCTTCTTGAAAGGTCTCGTCGGTCAGGAACTCAAGGTTTGCCAAACCAGCAGCACAACATAAAGAGTTTCCAGCATGTGTGCTACTCAAATTAGCTTTTATATCAATGTCAATTATCTCCTTAGTGCTCAACACCGCTGAAAGTGGCAGCGAGGATGTTAAGCCCTTACCAACTGTGATAATATCGGGCTCATAATCTCCATAAGTCATGTATCCATACAGCGTGCCCATTCTATAAAAGCCTGATTGTACCTCATCGAAGCAAAACAAAATATTGTTTTCCTTTGCTATCTTGTATAACTTGTCAATATATTTTTGAGGGTAGAATAAAGTTCCCCACCCTTGGTATGTTTCTAAGAAAAACGCAGCAATCTCATCTAATGGTGGAAGCTTATCGATATCCAACTCTTCACCATCTTTGGGAAAAGACAAAAAACAGATATCATCATCCACCATATTGCTCCAAGCGGTGCTCGTAGGTGTTCCACCTATCAGATCTGAACCAAGTACACGACCATGATAGCTGCCCTCAAAAGTAATAATATACTTTTTGTTGTTTTTCTTGGCCCATAGCTTTATCAAACGATAGGCCGCATCGGTTGCTTCGCTTCCAGAGTTCAATAATACGGCTTTTTCAAAGTGAGATGGCGAAATTTGTAACAGTTTTTCAAGAAATTCGACCCTTATGTCTGTGTTATACTGATAACCGAAGGTTAAATCTGCATCAACTTGGTCTTTTATGGCCTGATTAATTTTAGGATTGGAGTGACCAGCATTGGTAACAAGGATACCAGAGGTCATATCGATCCATTTGTTGCCCTTATCATCATATACAGAAAAGTCTTTTGCCTTGTGCCACTTTACTGGCATCTCACATATCGAATTTGGTTCATACTTGTGCTTTATTTCTCGATACTTCTCTACATCAAGTTCAAAATTGGTGGTATTTCTGTGTTTTGTTTTAACCATAAATTGCCTCTATTGTTTTAAAATCATCTATTGTGTCCACTTCGTGGACAAAAGGGGTGACAAATGCCAATATTTTGGTTCCATGTAACGCTGTATCTTGCATGAAGTGCTTTGGCCTAATGATATCTATGCAGCCATTTGGCTGATATGTTTTTGGCAGCCTTTGTCGTGGCCAATTATAGTAATCTCCCTTGTATTCATCGTTGAACAGGCCTTCCCAATATTCACCAGTCTTCTTAAAGAACTTGTATGCTGTCTCAGGGGCCTCATGTGCAGAACGCAAGCCTGTACATTCTGGGTTATCTGTGAAATATTCAACTGCCTGATCTATTATATGTGGCTGAACCATAGGAGTGGTTGCTCTTAGGTGTATTATATCATCATAATCACTTAGGTGTTCTACAGCATGGCGCATAACATCGATATCTAATGCGGTATCGGTCGCATATTTTGTTGGTCTTTGAATTATTGTTGCTCCATATTTTTTTGCTGTTTCAGCTATTTCTTGATCATCTGTTGAAACATATATTTCTGATACATATTTCGACTCTTGGGCTGCTCGAATGGGGTACGCGATCAAAGGTAAACCGTTTAACACACGCACATTCTTTCTTGGCACACCTTTACTCCCGCCGCGTGCAGGAATAATTACTTTAAATCTCTTGTCATCAGAACTGCTCATAATTTTTACTATAGAATATCAGATACCGCTCTTAGTTTTTTCTCAATTGGCAGTTCAGTTTCGTAAATTTTCTTAACTCCGTCGCCTAGCATATTTTCCATGGTTCTTATACCATCCAAAAGAGAACAATAATTTTCAATAGATGCTACCTGATCGGAACCATACAGTGTGCGATCCTTAGTAATGTGGAACTCTACACACTCAGCACCTAGTGCTACCGCTCCCACGCATGCATCATGTCCGTTATAGTGATTGGAAAAACCAATTTTAGTTTCTGGATATTTTTCCTTAAGCGTTGTGATGTGCCTCAGATTAACTTCCTCTGGTGCAGTCGGATAAGTGCTGGTGCATGCTAAGATATATTTAACATTGGTAAGCAATGCTGTTGCCGCAGCTATTTGCTCTGTAGAACACATCCCTGTTGACAGGATGACAGGCTTGTTTGTCTCGTTAAGTCGGCTTAGAAAGGCCTTGTTGGTCGCCAAAGCAGAAGCAACCTTGTGATAATCAACTTCTATGTGCTTTTCAATCAAATCAACACTTTTTAGATCCCAACAAGAAACAATAAAATCTAGTTTCATCTTTTTTGTGAACCGGTGGAGTTCCTTATATTGCTCGATGCTAAACTCAAGCCCTTCTTTTTGCTCTCGGTTTGTGGAACCCCACGGACTATCTCGGGGGCGGTCTAAGTCTTCTTTGTTATAAACTTCGTCAATTGTTCTTTTTTGAAATTTAACCGCATCGCATCCTGACTTGTATGCTCCCACGATCAGTTCTTTGGCCAAATTAATATCACCATTATGGTTGATACCTATTTCGGCAATTATATATGTTTTACCCATTTTATCTCCTATGCTATTATTTTTGGTAAGCCATTTACTTCATGAGACAAGTTGTTTATTCTAATAGATCTAGAATTTGCAATTGTACATAAGTATCTTAAATCACTAATAATTTGACTTCTCTCGCGAGGGTCATCAAAGGCATCTACTCCAGACTTAGAGTGGTCCTCTGCTATTGGTTCATAATTATAACCGGCATGTGTCATGCCAGTATTTTCTAAGGCCTTTTTATACGACATATCAAACCCTGTAACATCTACTGTGTTACACCCTAACCACAGAGCAAACGCAATCATGTGATTAGTGATCGTGTTACAGTGAGTATAAATTTTGTTACACTCATATTTTGCGGCTAGCATATTTTGAAATATCCTATGCTCCCATTGCCATGCGTGCACCAAATCCATTTTGTCTTTTGCTTTCGCAATTTTCAATAGTTGCACAAACTCGCCCTTTCTCGGAATTGTGACAAAAGTATTAATGTTTTTATCTAAACAAATTTCAAAAGGTGTCTTAAGATGCTCATAAGAATTTGCTGCACACCAAAAATCTGGTGTGAAGTCGTCGAAAAAATCGGCTATCTTATGAAAATCATTACATGTAATCTTTACGTGCGAACGATATTTTTCTTTATCGATATCTAAAAGGGATGGGCCGTGGCCCATAACCAAGGCTTGTTTATCCTTATACTTGTCTTTTAACTGTAAGAGTCTCTCAAACCCTTCAAGCATATGCTCGCGGAAAGACTCTTCGTCTGTGATGAGGGGTTCTACGTTGTCGACCACGGTCTTTAGGGTGACGTTTTTAATAAAGTTTCTAATAGCTTCCATAACTTACCAAATGAATTTGTCCTTGCAATATTGTACAATAGGGGCCATCTCGTTGTCAAACACTTTTTGTGGTTTCCAACCCAAAGCTCGTAATTTATCATCATCCAATGCGTAGCGCACATCTTGGCCTTCTCGTTGGGCATTAAGGTCTACATGTTGTTCCCAATTATTGAGAGTACCGTAAAAGGCTTTGATAATTTTCTTAACAGTATCAATATTTGTTTGTTCAAAGCCGCCGGCAACATTATAAATTTCATTTACTTTTCCAGATTCAATTATTGCTATAACAGCTTCAGCAGTATCGGCGGCGTGCAACCAGTTGCGTATTGGTGTGCCTTGGTTGTGAAGATGAATCTTCTTTCCTCTCATGAGGTTTTTAACAGCCAATGGGATTAACTTTTCCGGGTATTGGCCAATTCCGTAGTTGTTGGTCGGTCGTAAAATAATATACTTAATATCATATGTTCTGGCCCACGCATTGATCAACATATCGCCTGCCGCCTTTGCGGCTGAATACGGATTGCTGGGCTTGAGCAAGTCTTTCTCTGTGTGCGCACCAGATTCTATATCTCCATATACCTCGTCTGTGCTTACATGAAAGAACACAGGCCTTTCATTGCAGTTTATTGGTTTAAACCTAACAAGATCCAACAAGTTCTTAACGCCTAGTATATTACTATCAATAAAATCATCACTATTGATGATACTGTTTCCAACATGTGATTCGGCCGCAAAATTAATTACGTAATCGCAGTCATATAGCTTCTTGAGATTTTTAATATCTTTCCTCTCAAAAGTAAAATTAGGATATTCATTGAATTCATCCAACAATTTTGGGTTGGCTGCGTATGTTATTTTGTCTACACCACGAACAATCCACCCCTTTTTAAGAGCCAGCCTGGTAGCGTATGCCCCCATAAAGCCGAGGCAACCTGTGATGTATACTATTTTCATTTCACACTTTTGCGAAAAAATCATTCACTGTTTTTTCTATGTACTTTAACTTTTCTTCTGTTAGACCAACATATGTTCCCAAAAAGAATGAGTTAGTTGTCACCAACTGAGCATTAGGGAAGGTCTTGTTCATATCTCCATATTCGTCTGCCATATGAACATAGCCAGGATGCGCAAGAATATTGCCGGAGAAATAAGAACGCGTTTGAATCTTCGCGGCTTCCAGATGGTTAACAATGTCAAAGCGCGAAAATGGAGCATCTTCCTTAATTGTCAGCAAAAATGCGAACCAACAGGGGTCAGCGTGTTCCGTTGCGACGGGCATGTGAAAGTATTGCTCATAAGGCGCAAATATGGCCCCTAGCTTGGCCCAGTTCTCTCTACGGGCGGTATCTAGCATTGGAAGCTTCTCAAGCTGCTGTAGGCCCATTGCAGCCTGTAAATCAAGGGGTTTTAAATTGTACCCGATTTCGTCAAAAACATATCTGTGGTCATAGACTGCTTCGGGCTGTCCTGGGAGCCAGTTCTTAAAGCGCATTCCACATGCGGTTCCAGACGTTACGTTTCCTGGCCTCATAGAGTTACAGTAACAGGCACGACCCCAGTCACGCATACTCGCGAGAATAGTTCTTGTCTTCTGGCTATTGGTCGCGACAAAGCCGCCTTCGCCCATAGTCATATGATGCGCTGGGAAGAATGAACATGTGGACATGTCACCATAAGAGCCCAGCTTCTTGCCATTGTAATATGAACCCAAAGCATCACAAGCATCTTCCAGAAAAACCAAATCATACTTTTCAACAAGGGTCATCAAGCGGTCCATGTCGGGCGGGTTGCCAAGCACATGAGCAAACATGATGCCTCGAATGTCTGAGTCTTTCTCTAGGAGTTCTTCCACCTTGTCAAGGTCCAAGTTAACACTTGGTAGTTCAACGTCTACAAATACGGGAACGAGATTATGCTGAATAAGTGGATTAATAGTTGTTGGAAAGCAAACTACTGGTGTGATAATCTTGTCGCCATCTTTTAGGCGCTTAGGGAAACGTCGTGACTTGGTGGCCGCGACCATTAACAGGTTAGCAGAACTACCAGAGTTTGTTAGCGCGCCAAACATTTTGCCCAAGTGCGTTGGAAACTTTATCTCAAAGTCTCTCCCGTTCTTTCCGAATATCATCCAGCCATCTAGTATTTGTTTGACGGCAACTAAGTATTCTTTTTCATCAAAGGTGGGGCCCGAATAAGAAACCCAATCTTCACCCGCGGTCCAACTCTCTTGTCCGTGTTTGTGGTGAATGTATTCTTCAACTAAATTTAGAATTTCACCTAACTTCTCATCCATGCGGCCCTCTTTGTGTATGTAATGATATAATATAACCTATTTGCATCAAAAAGTCAATTCTTTTTTTCTTTCCAATTTTCAATTGCGGCCTTAATTGCATCTGCGGCCAATACGGAACAATGAATCTTTACTGGTGGCAATGATAATTCTCGTGCTATGTCTGCGTTTGAAACTTTCATTGCTTCATCAAGCGTCTGTCCTTTTACTATAGTTGTAACAAGCGAGCTTGAAGCTATGGCAGAACCACACCCAAACGTTTTAAACTTAGCATCTTCAATAACACCGTCATCACTAATTCGAAGTTGTAGTTTCATTACATCTCCGCATGCTGGTGCGCCGACCATCCCTGTTCCGACGTCAGGATCGTTGCGATCCATACTCCCTACATTGCGAGGGTTTTCCATATGTTCAATAACTTTATCAGAATAGGACATTCTTTACTCCTTGTTGGTGTTTGAAGGGCATTCCCGTTGTTGTGTGAACGATGCGCCACAGCCGCAAGTATTTGTGGCTTTCTGATTATCAAACTTAAATCCAGCCATCATGATTGATTCTTCGTAATGTACGACCGTGTGCGACAACATCTCTGCACTGTTTGGGTCCAAACAAACTTTAACATTTCCAAATTCCACAGTAACATCATTTTCTCTTTGGCCCTCTTCGATGGCCATAGAATATGAATATCCCGAGCACCCGCCGGCATTAACTCCAACGCGCACGATATCGTTATCTTCGAGAGCAATCTCAAGTTTTTCAATTGCTTCTTTGGTAAAACTAATCATTTCTGTTGTTAGGCTCCTGTATCATCAATGAAGTTAAAGTCTTTGAGGTTCTTGCCTTTTAGAGTAATGGTGGGCGCATTCTTCCATGTGTCTACTTCACGACCTGTTCCGGTACCTTCTTTAACATCACCCATATTTGCTTTGTCCAAGAAGTCATCCTCAGTGAAAACCTTGTCATATCGTACTGGAACTTCCGAGTCTCCATATGTCTTTGAAATAACATTTTCGATGAAACCCTTGTCAACTCCGCAAATACATGGCATGTTCTTCTTGGGATCAAACCATTTGATGTTTAAGCCACGGTTAATAATATCGGCGAGCGGCTCTTCGAAGAAGTTTCCAAGAGACACATGCTGATAGGGGCACGGCATAACATCGCCATATCGAGATATGGGTACCATTCTCTTAACAGCAATACATCCAATATCTCTACCGTAAGAAGGCGTCATGTGCGTAAAGATATCGTACTCTTCCTCAAACTTCTGAAGGATGGCACCTTCCTTCTCGGTCATCATGGCATCTGTTTCGCCCTCGTAAGCGCCTACAGGCTTCGCGTACACAACATATGTGCCGACTTCCTTCTCCTTGGCAAAGTCCAAGAATTTGACCCACTCGTCTGTATAGATTCTATCTTTCCAGATAACCGTAGAAAGGATCAGGTGGAGGCCGGCCTCCTTGCATGCATCAATTGCGCGCATAGCTCTGTCGTATGCGCCGGGCTTGCGTCTAAACGTGTCATGAGCTTCTGCTGTGATACCATCAAGACTTAGCTGCACTTTATCAACCCCAATTTTCTTAAGGTGAACAGCCCTCTTGTAGTCTAAAAACCACCCGTTTGAATCGGTAACCAAATAGAACTTAGAGGGATCGATAGCTTCTACAAGCTCATCATACTCTCTTAGTAGAAGTGGTTCGCCGCCGGTAATAACAAAGTTGGCAAGACCCATCTCGTCTGCCTCTTTGGACAACCTTCTAACATCGTCCATAGTAAACTTACGGCGCCCACTAGCTTCTTCCCAGGCGCGAGGAACATAAAACTTGTCGATGCAGCAGTGCTCGCAATCCATGTTGCATAGATAATCATATTGAAACTGAATAATGGCTATACTTTCGCCATTTGCTATCTTTTCTGGATAAGCTTTCATCTTTTCATAAACTGCTGGCTTGTAATTCTTAAGCCAGTTTTGTCTATCCTTTTCGTCCTTTATAGTCGTAGTTTGCATGATCATGTCTTCGGGTGCAGGATCAAACTTGTTACCCTCCAGTGGTGTTTGGAATATTTTAGAGTGTGAATTCGCCATTATCTGCTCTCCTCGGTTTTTTCAATTTCTATCTTCTCAATAGGGATAAACCAAATTTTGTCACTAGCATCAGTGACTCTATATTGTGGCTTAATTCTACCCCTAATATCATTAATTAATACCCTGCTACCTTTGGATAACGTAACAGTTGTACCATTTTTTCCTTTGCTGTGGATATCCTCGGTCAGGACACCGACTTTATCGTACCATTTTTTCCAATTTTTAATGTTTTCTTTGTGCCACACCTCTCCGGTAACATTAGAAACAAATTCTTTTTTTGACATTTTACTCTCCTAAATTTTTTCGATGCCGTGATCTCTCAAAATTGATATCCCGATATCTGTGTCTATCATCTTTCGAACTTTCGCGGCGACCTCATCAGAATAGCTAGCTGCCATAATGATAACTGCTTTGACTGGCTCTGAGATTAGGCTATTTGGTGACACTATGGGAATATGTGTCGCCGGGGAATGCTTGCCCTGTTTGAAAGTTGCATCGTCTACAATATATTTTATATCATTTTTTATATTTGTTAAAGCAATAATTGCCAAGGCTTGATGACCAGCACCATAAATAGCCACATTTTGAGAACCATAATGAGAAATATATTCTTTTATTTCTTTTGTAATCGTTTCTTGGTGCTTTCTAAAATGTGAAACATCTGTTTTGGTTCTTTTCTTGACAACTGCAGATATTATATAGTCGTACCATATCTCCTTACATTCGATAATCTCGAAACCATTTCTCTCTAATGTCATTCTAAGCGTATCTTTGGTAAAATAATATAAATGATCGCTAATAAATTCTGAGAATAGGTTGTTTCTTAGAATCATATCGAAGTTTGGCACCTCCACAAGCCCTACTGCATCTTCATTTAAGTTGTTAGCTATACCTCTTAACACTTCATTTATATTCGGGAGATGCTCTAGAAAGTTTAGTATAAAAAAGGCATCAAATTTTTTGTTAAAACCCAAGTCTTGGCTTGCGGTTTCAATATAGCCCTTATTAACATTTAGATTGTCTTCCCGACAAGCTCCAACAGAGTCTGCTGAGTACTCTATTCCATACACATTCGCTCCGTGGCCGGCCATTAGTGACATATATTCGCCTTTACCACAACCAACTTCTAAGATATCTTTTCCTTCAAGGTGGTGAGTTTCAATAAAATCCTTAAATTGTTCATCCCTAAAGAGTCCCATCTCCTCAGAAAAAGCAGCAGAACGAATAACCTCTCTATAATATGGCACTGGTGTGCAGTTTAATTGTATTAAACTGCACATATCACACTGACATACTTCTAAATCTTCGCCAGAATCTAAATGCAACGTATCTTCCGTGGGGAAATTTTGTGCAGATTTGGGCATATTTAGTAGCTTAAGTGTGCTAACAAGCTCTCCTTGGCAAACTCTACAGTTGTCTATCATTAATATTCGAAAAGCTCCTTTCTAATAATTTGCTTATTTGCGTTATACCAATTATACAACCCTTTAATTGAATCGTCAATAGGTGTTATTCGTAAATCTTTAAATTCCTTCAAAAGTTTAGAGTTTGTTCCGCTATATTCTGGGTTCATTCCTTGTTCTTTGAGTATGATTTTCACTTTTTTTCCAGAAATTTGTCTGACTTTTTTGGCCAATGTTTTATAGTCATACACATTGCCGCTACAGACATTGAAAGACCTTCTCTCTGGGGTGCTGTTAATAAGCATTTCTGTTGCTGTTGCCAGATCTGCTACATCCAAGTAATCAAACCTAACATTTTTGTTTATTGTTATTGGCATGTTTAGGGCTGCTTTACAACATATATTTGAAATAAATCTATATCTCCAATCGTCAAACTTACCGAACGCGCCAAAGAGCCTAAAATTATATATGTTTTCGCTTTCATTAGTATACACATTCATAAGGTGTTTTGAAAGGCCATATTGATCGTTCGGAATTTTGTTTTCTATATATTCTTCTGTCATTTTAGGAATCCAGTTTTCTCTACCGGCTTCGGCGCCTGAACCAAAATAGATCATTTTGCCGAAGTGCTCGTTGGCTTTGGCAATGTTGAAAAACATTTTCAGATTATTTTCTAAAACTAATTTCGACTTTTTCTTTGAAAACCTTGGTACCGCATCATATCCTGCAGAGTGTATTACAACGTCAAAGTTGTTTTGTTTTAAATATTCATGCACCTTTTCTGTATCAAGTAAGTCTAACTCTTCGCGGCCCACCGATACTACGTTCTTTTCTAACGGCGAGAAAAACACGCCAGAAAAGTGTTCATATAAGCTTCTGCCGATAAAGCCCGAGCCTCCGGTGATGAGGATTTTCTTAGTCATCGACCAGCCCAATAATCATATTGTCCCTAAATTCTTGGCGATCTAAAAACGGAGCAAGGTCTTCCATGGGCCGTGCAGCAAAGCTGCCATCTTCTTTCTTATAGACGGATGCTTTGGGCGCAGTTACATGAGTTGGAGGCAGCATTATCTCACATATCACTGGGCCATCAATGGCAAGGATGCCTCTTAGCTTGTCGTGTATAGACGTGGGACTTTCTATGCGCGCATAGGGGATGCCATAAGTGTAAGCTTGTCTTTCAATCGGAGGTAGTGTAAGGCCGCTCTCATCGTCACTGGCGACAAGGTTGCCACCAAAGTGCTTATTCTGTGTAATACGAATTGAGACGTAGCCATTATTGTTTAATACAAAAAACTTGATTGGTAGATTCAGTCTGCGAACGGTTTCTAGCTCCTGAATATTCATTATAAACCCACCGTCACCATCGATACATATGGTTTCTTGGCCACCGCTAGCAATACAGCCACCAAGACTGGCGGCAATTCCAAAGCCCATTGGGCCTAGGCCTTCGCTGTTAAACATGCGCTGGCCTTTTTTAATTCTAAATGCCTGCATTGTTACTTCGCTGCAGCCTCCCGAACTACCGGGCACAAGAAGAGCACCCTCGGGAACAACGTCAGATAAGGCATCGATGAAAACATAGTTATTTACATGTGTTTTCTCCTGCCAATACTCTGGCAGGATCACTGGATACTTCTTTTGCCACTCCTTACATTTGGCTAGCCATTCCTCACAGTTTACATCGATCTTTTCTTTTTGTCTTAAAAGTTCTTTTATAAACTCCCCAGCATCTGTTACAACTGGATGTTTGATTTCCATCTCTAGCTTGTTTATTTCACTGGAATCCACGTCTACGATAACCTTGGTAGCGGCCCTCGCGAAATATTTGTGCTGGTATGCTGTTTGTCCATGGTCCAGCCTTGCACCAATGCTGATCAAAAAATCTGAATTTTGTTGGGAGAAGTTGGCACCTCTCTGTCCGACGCCTCCTGGGCGGCCAACAAAAAGCGGATGCTCTTCTTCCAAAAAATCAATAGCTTTCCATGTTAATAAAACAGGAATATTCAACAAGTTGGCTAGCTCTTTAAACTCTTCTATGGAGCTAGACAAACGAATACCGTTCCCTGCTAAGATTACGGGGCGCTCCGATCTGTTTAAGTCGTCTATCACGCTTGAAACGACTTCTTGTATGCTATGTTCGCTTTCGCTTTCTGGGGTATATCCCTCTATCTCATTTTCGTCTATTAGACATGCTTGAACATCAAGCGGAATATCAACCCAAACTGGGCCGGGACGGCCGTTTTTCGCCAAATATACCGCTTTCTCTAGATGATATCTTATTTCTGTTGGTTCCAGTACCGTGATCGCGTACTTTGTCAAAGGGCCCGCAACACTAACCATGTCGATCTCTTGGAACCCAATTTGTCTGGTGCCGCGGCCACCGATCATATCTTTCTTCTGTACCTGGCCAGATAAAACTAACATGGGTGTCGAGTCTAACCACGCGGCTGCTAGGCCGGTCATGGCGTTTGTGCCGCCCGGGCCAGTGGTAACAAGACAGACACCTATGTTATTGGTGTATTGTCCGTATGCGTCAGCAGCAATACTGCAGGCCTGCTCATGTAGGTTGCAAACGAAGTTAAGGCTACTCTTGCCTATGGAGTCTACAAGATGTATGCATCCACCGCCAGGTAGAAGAAACACATCGCGAACCCCTTGTCGCTGAATAAACTTTGCGACATAGTCTGATACTTTTATCATCTGCTTGCGCCATTAAACAGCTTCGTAAGCTGGTCCTTTAAAAGTCTTTTGTTCTCTTGCGCTAGCTGATTCTTTTATCGCGACCAACTCAATTGCACACGCTATTGATTGGTCTGGCGGGATCCTATATCCAAATGGGTTGTGAAAGCTCGAAGATCCGAGTTCTCCATATGCCAATTCGGCCGGGATGAATAGCTTTCGCTTTTCTCCAACTTTCATTTCTAAGAGTGCTTCGTCAAAACCGAGCAAAGAATCTCCCTTCGAATATGTATCATCTTTCGGGGTAAGTTGTCCAAGGACTATATCAATTGGGCCGCTAAAGGGCTTGTCTTCATATGTGCTGTCGTACATAACACTTACGTATTCTTCATTGTCATAATCATAGTTTGAAGAGGTTGTGCCTTCTCCAAGCCAAATTTCGTAATGAACGGAAACCTTGTCCCCCAAATTTGGAGTCTCTCCGTCACCTGCTTTTTCTAACAGCATTCTAAGGCCGCTATCTTTTACTACTTCTTCACTCATACTGTGCCATCCTTGTCTGCGTCTATTAATTCTTGGACCTCATCGACTAAAGCCTTTATATCGTTCTCGTCTCCGGCGACTAGATCGTTAATTTCGCCAATCAGCTGTTCTATCTGGTCTATTTTCTCATAAAGAAGACGATTTTTTACGAGCATTTCTCGATATAATTCTTGATAATTGCTAGTAAACGGAGCATCAACTTCGTCGATGTATCCGGTTTGATCTACTACTTTTTTTGATGTGTCTGGTTGTGCCATTGTTTTCCTTATGTTATCCAGTGTGGTATAAATGTTTTTCTATTTTGGTTCTGTGTGATCACTGGGTCAATGTAATAAGAGTCATCCACATAATGTGTAGATGAAACCTCTTCTATAACACACCCGTTGTGTGTTTCGAACCTGTGTCTTACTTCCGGCTCTATCGTTATCACATCTCCCTTCTTAAGGCTTCGTGGTTCATCATCTAGATACAGTGTTACGTCTCCGTGTAAGACCACAAAGGTTTCTTCTTTTTTCTTATGATATTGTTCTGGGTGTGTTTGGCCAGGAAGGGCGATTATCAACTTCTTACAGTATTCGCGATTTACCACTGTTATCATCGTGATGCCTGTTTTATAGAAGTTATCTATTCCATAATGATGTGAGATCTCCAAATTTGCATCAGAGGGAAATACAACATCAGCAGTGTTCAAAAATGATTTTACATTCTGAACAATATCGTATACTTGCTCCCTTAAGTTGGCCCCATCTACGTCACACATTTGCACTGATTCGTTTGTTACGAAATCCTTCTCTGCGGTGAACTTGGTATATTTCGACATATCGTTTGCCAACACTTGGCCATCCTGACATGGGAAAGCATAAAATACATCGTCTCTGGTGACCGTTTCGCCTTTCTTGATGTTTCTATTAGCAAATACGCCGCGCTTAAACCTTCTTAAGTCTGCCAGTTCCTTGTCTGAAGCCGGGGGGCGGCCGACTGTATCTCCACAAACTTGGAACGCCAAGCTAGCTGCGGATAACCATTTGGCGGCCTGCGCAGGCGTGGCAGAATAGACGTTTTTCGGATACTCTTCCGTGACCACTGCTATATGCTTCTCGAAGGCTCTGGCCCCCATAGCGACGGCTAACGGCACAATATTGGGGTCGTTAGGGTCTTCGTGTGTAGAGTAACCAATCTTGATGTTTGGGTACCTCTCCTTCAATAGCGAAATTTGATTAATCTGTAGGTTTGTCGTCTCAGTCGGGTATTCTCCGACACAGTGCATGATCGTCAGATCCTTATTTCTATTGGTGAAGAAGGCGACCACATTATCAATTTCTTCCAGCGTAGAACCGGCGGTCGATGCTATGATAGGCATGTTTGTTTCTGCAATACGGTTTAGGAGGGGCCAATCCGTAAACGAGCAGCTTCCAATCTTGATCACTTCAAAGTTCATTTCTTCAATTAAAGATACTGAATCTTCATCAAACCCCGTGCAAACAGATATAAAGCCGTGGTTTTCTGCTTCTTGTTTTAAAATGCTGAACTGTTCGCCTGTCAGACGTGTTTCGGTGAACCTCTTAACGTATTTTAAATCCATCCGGTCTTTGTAGTCCGGATGGATAAAGGTGTCGATGTTTCTAAACTGAAACTTGAAGGCAAAGTTAAACTCTCTATATTCTTCTTTTACCTTTGCGAATTCACGAATTACACGTAGGCCGTGGGCTAGATCACCCATATGATTGTTGGCCATTTCAAAAATGAATAATGGTTTCATTGTTTCCCTCTTGTGATATTATTAATAATATAACACACGCGTCTTATAAAGTCCACTTCTTTTTCCAATATTTTTGAATTATTTCATCGTAATTCGTTTTTTTCTTTTCTTCTATTACACTCCATGTGCACTGGTTCTCATGCCAGCGATAGTAGTAGCCCAAGAATTTAGGAACCGGATAAATGAACACGCCATTATCGGCAAAATTGCAGAACGTGTCGTAGTCGCCTGCACCTGCCTCTTTTAAATCAGCTTCCCTGTGTGCGGGGCCGCCGTGTGGGGACCAGTTCATTAGTGGGTATAAGTTTTTATTATATACAACAGTCGGACTCATAACTGGACTCTTTTCCATACAAAGCCTTTTAAACTCGTCTATGCTTCTATAAAAATGGCCATGTGGCGCATTGTACTGCTGTTCGTGGAACCCTATTATTTGACTTTGAATACATCTAATTTTTTCAGAATCATGCGATATTATTTGCATGCAATTTTTTAAATAATCTTCGTGTAGGTGATCATCAGCGCACAGAAACGTAATGTAATCTGTATCTATATTCTGAAAGGCATCGTCAACTGCTTCTCGAAAAGAGTTCTTATATATATTGGGAACCTCGTGTAAGGTAAAGTTCTCATTAGTTTCTTCCATATACCGCAGAAAGTCCAAACTACCATCTGTACTACCATTATCATATGCATGAATATCATAATTTTCGTAGTTTTGTTGTGTGGCTGATAATGCACTTTGTTCGACAAACTCTCCAGAGTTGTAGCATGGGAGCAGTATAGTTATTTTTTTCATCGCCAATCCTCTGTGTTCATGTTCTTGTCATCGATAAACAAATCATAATAAGGTTTTCCTAATTTGAGGTCGTGGAATTTAACACCCCACTCTGTTAGCTGATCGAACGTTGTCTGTTGCCAGTCAATCCCGCTTACTGTGCCCCGGGCAGTCCAATAAATGATGGTGTTGCCCTCATCATATAATTTATTTGCCTTTTCTATATTTTGCTCAATCGGTGAAGCCAGTGAATAGTCTCGGCTCTCAGGCGTCTCGCATATTGTTTCGTCGATATCGATATAAATAATCATTTTTTCCTCTATAAGTCTAACATTTGCTGTACCCGATTAGTATAGCAGTGATTTTCTAAAATGTTTTGTTTGTTTTCTTCTTTTATGTCATTTAACTCTTTTTCTGTCAATGACAAATAGTCCTTGGTGATTTGCACCAACTCATCTGAATCCAGCGACGTCTTTACATTCGGAAATATACTATTCAATTGTCTGACCGTATCTGATACCAAAAGACCATTCAAACCCAGAGATTTGAAAGATCTTTCATTCGTATCGTTTCCTAACACTCGCTGGTATGTGTCATGAATATTAAGTGTGATTTTACTGTTGCATAAAACTTCACACTCTTGTTGGTGAGTCAGACCTCTTCCCACAAAAAAACCACAGTTTAGTCCGGAGTTCATAAACTTAGAGAAAATATCAATCATTATAGGTCTTTTTTCGTTAAACCCGTTATCAACCCAGCCGCCCACAAAAGAAATGTCATATTTTTTATAGGCATCGTTGTTAGCTGCCTTATATCCAATTGAATCAAACGCCAAGGGTATTGTATGCACATTTTTCCATTTGCTGTGGTGCTCGCCTACTTCTCCAAATGTCCACAAATGAACATTATCCATTTTATTTAACTTTTCAATTGTTTCATCTTCGCACAAACAAACAAAGTTTGGGTGACCCCCCCAAGGATCCGGAAAGGAGTTTGGTTGCGCAAAAAGAAACGTCTTGTGGCTGCGCTCAATTGATTCTAAAAAAGATTCGGATTTGACGGCCCCATCAACTGCCATTATAATATATTCCTCACTCATTGATACCTCATCGGACGGATAAGGAGCAGCAACAGAAAAGTGTTCATATCCAGCAGCGTCGACGGTGCCTGCTGCGGTGCGGGTGGCCTCATTAAACGCCAAGTCATATCCTAACTCTTTCCAAGCACGCTGATATCCTCTGTAAATCCAGTGGCCAGCGTGATGTGAATATTCTGGTATGTATATTTTCATTGTTATGTTCTCCTTATTTGTGATAGCAAGTTTGCTAGTCTAACTTTTGAATCGTGTTCTGCAAGAAACCTTTTGTGGCCTGCCGCGGCTGTGCTCTCGACAAGCTGCGGGTTCTTTAATAAAACTTTGCTTTTTTCAGATAGTTCTTCGGTGTCTCTAAACGTGAAAATTTCTTTATCGATCTCAAAAAAGTTCTCTATGCCATCATGATGTTGTGTAAGTAACAATCCCCCGCCGGCCGTAATTTCGAAAATTCTTTGCTTTATTTCGGTTTGTTGAAATTGGTCATTATCATTAGTACTAAAGTTAATTCCAATCTTACTGCGTGAGTGGGCCGAAAACAGTTCTTCCATAGAAACCCCAAATATATTTTCAACAGGCACATCAATATTTTCAAATATTTCAGTCCGGGATGGCGTTGGGGCACCAATAAAAGATATATCGATATCTTTGTTTTTAAATTCTACTTTAGGATAAAAATCTGAGTTGGCATGCCAGAGGCCCAATATTGCATTATCATATCCGACCGCTTTATATTTTCTTATATATTTTGGGTCTGGTGTAGAGCACACATTAAAGAAGTGACATATCCTGCTGGAAAATGTATCGAAACGCCATGTATCATCACAAAACCAATTAAATGTCTTTGTTCTTCCAGAATTCGTTTCTTCGACAATTTGTGGCCATGGCTCGTATGGCGCGATAAAACGATCATTAGTCAAACAACAAAAAATTAAATCTGGCTTGAAGTCCTCTATGACCTTATTATAGTCTTTCTCGTCAGGATCTACTGTGTCAAACCAATATACATCGTGTCCGAGTTGTTTTAGTGGTTCATATACATACCAATGGCCCGAGTCTGGCAGACCTCTATATGTTTTATTTAAGGTTAATAAAATTTTCATAATATCGCTCGCAACATGTTTCTGTTCCTGGTGCACATATTTCAATAAACGAATTCCAAAACTCTCTGTGGTATAAATCCGAAAACCTTCTACTATGGAATCTCACGGTTTTGCCGTCAGAATGACACCCGTCGAGGTTGCCGACGCCGCCGGACTTATTATACCGGTCCCGACAGACTTTAAAGTGATGTTCATATCCTTCCATAAACTCATTTTTTTCGGTATGTCCGATTTTAAGAAAGTCGCACAGTTCCCCAACATAATACTCAGGACGAATAGCCATGTCTTCATAATAAACAATTTTTTTTGGTCCTTCATAAGAATAAAATATTTTTAAATTATTAAAAAAGTATCCAGATTCACGAATTTCAAAATTCGTTCGTATGTTTAAAAAGGTGGGTGGCCAAGGAGGATAAGAAGATGTAGGAGGTAACGAGCCACCTTTAGTAAGCTCGATTTGGCCATGTCTTATAAATGAATCAAGTGGGTTACGCAATAATAATATAAGAGATGCTTGGCGATTTAAAATTTCCTCTATTTCAGTTCGACAAGTGCGGTCTTGGCCATGTCTTTTTTTTATGTCATATCCTAGTAAAGATTCAAGAATATACTCTGTAAAGGTGCTTCCGCACCGGGGATAACAAAGTAACAAAACTTCTTGCATTTTATAGCGCTCCGACCACTATGTTTTTAATATCTTGCCTTTTTTGCTTAAATGTCTGTATTAATTCAACACCCTTCTGCGCATACCATGGTTCGCGAGTGGCGCCAATCATTTTGTTAACAATCACGCTCATTCCCATCATTCTAGCTTCAACCACGACTCTAGAGAGTGTTTCGGGGGTCTTCGGAAAGAAAACGAATGTCTTATGTTCGCTCATGAGCTTCAAAAACTCTTTATAACTGTCACTTTTGATAAGCTTAAAAGGAAGTTTTTTATACTGACAATACATAATCGCTTCGCGTGTGTTCTTGTGCTCTATTGGAGAGTCCATTATTGCATAAGTTTCAGTTTTTGGGGCAGCAGCCTGCTTGGCCATGTATTCTAATGAATCTTCGGACCATAAATTGCCACCGAGGCTAATCAAGTTATCAAAGTTCAAATTCTTCTTTACGATATCTAAGTGAAACTGCGACTGACAAAACACTGCTTTAGCATTTTTATAGAACTCAACATTAACAAGTGCCTCTTTGGGCGCCACAAAATCTTCAAAAACGCCAGGATTCCTATTGTTTATGTATTTGTGGTCGTGTTCATAAATGACATATTGTTTGTTGTATAAAGACCTAATACATTCTTGAGAGAGGCCTATAAAATTTCCTATAATAAAGTTGTTCTTCTTATTATCTTCTATAAACCCTCTTGTAACGAGGTTACTATTTATTTTTTTTACCTTATGGCCATCTTCGGCCAGAAGTCCTATCAACTCTTCGTTGTTGAGTTCGCCTCCACCTAAAACCTGATCCGTAAAGTAATCAGCTATAAAAATTATTTTCATTACAAATTCCCGCGGGTCATTTTATAAAGGTCAAAATCTGGCTCATATAGCTTTTCTATTAGCCTTTTTACACCAATATCTTGTTTTATATAATAGTGCAAAATCTGTTTTAATTCCTGAGAAGTATTATTTCTGTGTGTGCTGTATGCTTCTTCGTGGCTTAGTCCGCAAATACCGTAGTTATCACATATTGTGGTTAGTTGATGTTTTAAATCAGCAAAATCCACAAAGAGCGTTTTGTAGCCACCACTAGGAGATAAATCGATGTGCATGTCTGTTATAAATTTAGTCTGTGGAAAGATGTGTTTGTCGTAGAACCCATATTTTTCAAGCTCTTGTAAAAATAAAAGAAAACTTTCATCTATGTTGAAGGCTCTATCTTCTAAATATTTTTTAAAGAATTCCATTTTTATTGTTATGTGGGGAGTAAGGGTGCCGATGTTTTTATTAAATGTTTGACGAATCATATGTTGAAAACAGGAGATTGCCCTATCTATTGGGTCTCTCACAATAAAGAGTTTTAGATTTTTACGCCAAGTTTCTGATGTTGACGGCTGCGACCAAAAATCAGGGTGAAGCCCTCGATATTCATTGCCATACCCCTCTATTCCAAATCTGGCGAGGGTATATGTATTGCCATTCTTGGGAAAATGAATCCAGTCTATTGTAAATGAGGGATCCCTTGTCGGGATTTCGTAATATTCTTGAGGCCGAAATCTACTGGCATGCTCTATATTCAAATCCATCATTTCTTGAACTGTTAAGGATGAATTAAAAAAACCTTTTTCTTTTAACTCTCCAAGGTAGTCGTCCATGCAGAATGCATGGATGGGTGTAACTTCATTCAATTTTTTCAATATCTAGACTACCGAGCCAATCTTCAACATCGAAACTATCTTCTAAATCCATTGCGGAAATAAAGGCAGCATATTTTTTCTCTTCCGAGAAGTTGTCATTTAAATATTCTGCATGTGCGGGAGCAATTGCTGCGATATTGTTTTTTGTGTCTTTTGGATCTGCTTCCAATCTACAAATATCATTATAGCACTTTCTCATCTGTTCTTTGGCAGAAGTTTCCCGAGGGAATGCCCAGCCGGAGTCCTTAATAATAACCCCTTCCCACAAAATCTCTTCTGGTACTGGACCAATATCAAATGCTACGCTATAGAAGTTTTCACTAGCTTTGTTGTCGTATAAAAAATCATTCTGGCCGGACCATCCGGGCGCAACTACTGGAGTCCCCATGTATGCTGCCTCAAATAAAGGTAGCCCAAATCCTTCACCATGTGTAAAGGAAACTGCTGCCTTGACCTTGGGGTGCTTATATATTGCATGCATTTCCGCGTCCGTCATATCTCCATGGAGAAGATAAATTTTACACTTTCTATCTGAACCGTATCTATTTAACGCATCTGAAATCGTAGAATTCATATATTCACGGTCGATGAGACTATTTTTCGCATAGTTTGTCTTTAAAACAAGACCCACTTCTTCATCATTGAATTCCTCAACGAACCACTTAATGGTGTTCATTAAGTTTTTTCTAGGCCCCCACTGAGCCACACAAACAAAGTTAAAATCATGCTTTAAATCTAACTCAAGTTCCGGCAGTTCATCGTATATTTTTACAGGATAGTTAACTGTTTCAATTTTGGTTTCCAACTTAAGTTGCGACACGGGTTCCCCAGTCTCTTGGTTGAGTACCTCATATATGGTTCGTTCGTAAATCTGTTTTGCGTGATCAGAAACAACAATAATTTTTTCCATTTCATTGCCTTTGGTAAGCCACTCGTGTGCAACTTTGGTTGTTTCAATGCCGGCAGTGTATCCGATATTTACAGGTGCCAGACGTTCCCACTCATTTGGAATGGAAACCTGCAATGTCATATCATATGTGCCATTGGAATTAATATAATGAATGCATTTCTCAATAGATGCATCAATAAATGCCCTCTCCTCTGAGGTTTCAGATAGCCATGACGTCATTCCCCAAGTAAGAGGGTGTATATGAATATCAAACAAATCGGGCCGACTTCGCAAAGCCCTAAGTGCAAACCTACTTTGTTCGCCATAACCAGAGCGTGTTAATATTGGTGCCTTAAGAAGTATCTTTCTTGTCATGCTACCTCCAGCAGTTGCCAAGGATTATACAGTTTTCTATTTTCCCAAGAACCGTGCTTCTCAATAAACTCGTCCATTAATTTTATCCATCCTTTTTCATAATTTTCAAAGTTGTAATTTTCTCTAACATGCTGAACTCCTAGCGCTGACATTTTCTTATATTTCTGATCGCTAAGGTTAAGTGCTTTCTTCATGACTTCATTAAAGTCATCTTGAGAAATCCTATCTTCATAAATATAGGGTACCTGCAAAGAGCCTATGACGGCTTTGGAACACGGCTGGATTCCCCAGCCAAACCACTTTTTGCCATCTGTAACCTGTTCTTGCAAGCCACCGGTCATATTAACAATGATCGGGGTCCCACATGAAAGAGACTCCAGCGTAGACAACCCAAATCCTTCTGCATCACTAATGCCAATGGTATAATCTGCTGCATTGTACATTACAGCGAGATCTTCAAATGTTACTTTGTTGGTCGATAAAAGAACCTGCCCTTCTCCCATTCCGAGGTGCTCGATAATGTGAGGAAGGTCTTGCCCATGGTGGTCCTTGGGGTCGGTGTGCATTATAAGGGTTGCTTTGTCATGACCGATTTCATCTAATAATTCCTTGAACCACCAGATAAGCGTTCCACTCTGCTTTCTTCGTGCGTTTCTGCTATTCCAGAAAAATATCTTCTTTTTCGGATTAGCCCATTTATCAGTACCAGATGCTGTCAAAAATCGTTCACGAAGTAACTTGACCTTTTCCTTGTCTTCTGTGGTGGTGGCCGGCTTAAAGACGTTTGTTGGTACCGCATGAGGAAAATAATGAGATGATACTTCTGGTGATACTTGCTTTAATATCTCATGAGTGACCTTAGATATACACACAACCTCATCAGTTGAACGGTAAAACCTGCCATTATAGTGGGGCGCGGGGAAATTGTCCCACACATGATAATATACCATGGGCACATACGCTCTAACCTCATTTTCAATTTCCCATAACCACTCATAAAAACGGGGATCGGTCATGAACCACAGTAAGTCTGGCTTTTCTTTTTGAAGTACTGAGCGAATTATTTCGTGGTTTCCATAGCCATCAATTGGAAATATCTGCCAATCATCGTGCCAAGGAGCCACTTTTACTGGGTTATAACTCTCATGCTTAATAGCGCCTCCTAAACAAATAAATTTATATCTACCTGTTTTAAGAAGCGCCTCGATCATATACTTTGTTTGCGTACCTACGCCAGATGGCGATAGCGGATGATCCGCCAATACTAATATCTTTTTCTTTTCCATTTATTCCTCAAGGACAGTGTTCTGTCTTATAAAATTTACAGCCATATCCAGCTGTACAAGATAGGCGGTTCTTAATGTGCCGCTTATTTTTAATATTGTACAGCGCTATGCTCAAAAGTTTAAGGGCATTTTCAGTTTTTTTGGTTCCACTGGTTACCCTGAAAAACTCAACGTGATTTTTCTTTGCTGTTCTTTTAAGTAGTGCAAAGTGTGTTTCTACGTTCTTTGGATCTATATTCATTTTTTGACAAAAGAAATGTTTATAAAGCGTAAGTTGATACGTTATCATTTTGTCATTCTTCTTTCGAGAATCCCAGCCCCAGCCGCATGTTTTCCAATCAAAGATATGAACCTTGCCATCTGGAGTGGCCGCTACGGCGTCAATATAACCTTTGAAGTTGTGGGTGTCCTCTCCATCGATGGACTCCATTAAAGGCATTTCGACGGCAAGAACCTCAAAATTTTCAAAATAGTCATTTAAGGCATCTTCGATCTCTGGAATTATTCGTTTTCCTTGTCCAACCATTTGATCAACAAGTTGACTATCCACGTCGACGCCATCAGGTAAATCAGATATGCACTCGCTAAAAGTATCCAAAAAGTACTGTTCGTCATCAACATCTTCTTTAAGTAGTTTCTTCTCACAAACAGCATGGACTGCTGTTCCAAAAGCCGTATATTCGTTGCCTTGGAAGCCGTCTATTTTGTCAACGCGCGTGAGCTTATGATAAAAAGGACAGAATTTCCAATCCTTTAGTTCTGAATATGAAATGTGTGGCACAAATTCTCCGTATACATATATAATATAACCGTTTTAGAGGTATTTGTCAAGTGTTTCTTCATCGTGCAACAGATTAATTTTTTTATACAACTCTGGGCTGATTTTTTGTAGAAACTTGTGATCTGGGTTTATATAGAACTCTGTGAATCCGGTCGCAAAATACTCCTGCAGAGAGGTCGCGGCATATGGATTTATGAATAGCCCCAGCATAAGAGAGCTTAATTTGTCATAGCCAACCTTTTCATACAAAAACATGTCAAATTCTTTATTATATTCAACATCTGTAAAAAAAGACAGTGGCGCTTTAAACCCTTGGGCCCATAAGGTGTCATGAAGATATTTTCTTTTTCTTAAAAATTCGTCTTTTATCTTTTCGTCTGCATATATGAAATGTCCATATAGAGACTCTAGAGAGTGAGCTGTTTCGTGCACCAAGTCGTCATATATATCATCAGAGTCATTTTGTATATTGGATACATATAACGCACCATCTCTATAAAATGCATTAATATCCCTTGTTTCAAACTCGTCAAACCACCCTACCACTATCATCTCGATTTCAGACAACAGATGTTCAGGAAGGGTACTCTCCAATTTAGAGATAACTTTTTCTAAATCTATCTCTTCATCATGAAGCGGCTCTTTTATATAAACATGGAGGCCGCCAGAAGTGTAGAAATCACTCTTCTGGTTCAGTTCCTTCTGTTTGTTCTGTAGGTAGCTTAGTGGCATCTTCTAGTCCTAGTTGGTAACCTCGAATAAAGTTCTCTTCTGCAAAAGCATATAAAAACTCTGGAAATTCAGTTGCCATAGTTTCCACAATCATATTAACATCTACAAGACCGTCTTCTGGTTGAAGTTTATTTCCGGTGTAATTAATAATAAGGTTCTTTAGCTCTGCTTCTTCTTCCGTTTGTGGCATGGCAACAAACGGCCTCTCATTAAACTCTTTCTCTGAAATAGTTTTTGGCTCGACTGCAGTCTCTGGTTTGCTCATGTTTTCTCCTTTGTTCGTTTATGATAACATGACTTGTAAATAGTGTCAAATATTTTATAATACTTTTGACGCTAGGGTCGCAAGTTCGCTTCGTTCACCCTTCTTGAATGTTACATGACCCGCTATTGGAAACTCTTTAAATTTCTCTACTGTATGTGCGAGGCCATTTGATATTTCATTGACATATGAATTGTCAATTTGTTCAATGTCGCCGGTGAGGACAACCTTCGTTCCATCACCGATACGCGTAATTATTGTTTTAACTTCATGCATCGTTAGGTTCTGGGCTTCATCGATGATAATAAAAGCATCAGCAATTGAACGGCCACGAATATAGGTAAGCGCTTCCACTTCTATTTTTCCCTTATCCATATACATTTGCAAGGCATTTTTGTCGTTACCTAATAAAAATTGTAAGTTATCTTGAATTGGCTTAAGCCATGGTAACATTTTTTCTTCCATTGAACCAGGCAAAAACCCAATGTCGCGGCCAAGCGGTTCTACAGGGCGTGAAACTATTAAACGTGAGTAATGATTCTCTCGTAAACCAATTGTTTGTTGAAGGCCGGCAGCAATGGCACACAATGTCTTTCCACTTCCGGCGCGCCCAACAAGTGTAACTATTTTAATATCTGGATCCATTAACAAATCAATAGCAAATGCTTGTTCTTTGTTTCTAGAGTTAATCTGCCAGTCCAACAGTCTATCATGAACTATCTTTTTAAGCGGCTTGAAGTGACTATAAAATCTGGCGAGCGCAGTTTTCTTTTGATTTGCGTTTGAAACAAGTAATATATATTGACTTGGGTGCCAGGTAGTTGAAACTTCATCGCGAGTGATTAATACTTCTTCACCGGCATAAAAGCGGTCAATGAATTGATCATCTACTAGGTGTTCGACGAAACCTGTATAAAGCTCTTCTGAGGAAGTTACAGCTTTTTCGGTATCGTAGTTCTCTGCCGGGATGCCAACAGCATCACAAATGACCCTCATATTAATATCGCGTGAAACAACAATCATCTTACGCTTTGAAAATTCATCCTGAATAGCTTTTGCTGTGGCGATGATTATGTGATCTGGAATGCTTATGTCTAAATCAGCCGGAAAGGGGGCGTCGTTTAAACACTCATATGACACCACGCGTAAGAGGCCGCGGCCTCTGCCCATTCTCACTCCCTTTTGAAGGGATCCTTTTTCTCTCAAATCGTCTAAGTTGCGAATAATCTTTCGCGCATTTATGCCTACAGAGTCTTGACGCTTTTTGTGCTTGTCAATCTCTTCCAACACCTTTAAAGGAACAAAAATATCGTTATTCCCAAACTTAAATATTGAATCTGCGTCTGTTAGATATACACTTGTGTCTAGGACGTAGTTTTTTTTAGCCGCCATTGACCACCTTTTCGCTTATAAATAGTCACGGATAATGAATATTTATCTCTTCTTGCTTTCTCTCGCATTATTTCCTCAAATGGAGCGGGTGATGAGATTCGAACTCACGACAGCCACGTTGGCAACGTGGGACTCTACCACTGAGCTACACCCGCATATTAACGTTTCCTCTTAATCATCTGCCAATCAAAGACAAATACCAATGGTTTTGCACCCTTCTTATATGGTACTCCATTCTTACGCAGAATGTCAACATCTTTTTTATATATTATTTGTGCATCCCAACCATCTGCTCCCCAAAAGTCTTTAGGTTTTAAAATGCGCTCTTTCAAACGCACCCGAACCTTTGGTCCTGCAAATGATTCGACAAGCACAACATCGCCCACTTTGTACTTCATATCAATGGCTGGGGCAGCAGGACTCGAACCTGCAGCGGCCGGGGTAACAACCCGGTGCACCTGCCTGTGGCGCTTCACCCCAATTGGCTGGTTTTTGACGGCCAGTCGAGCATTGCCAGTGTGCTCTCTGTAACTATACGGCCTTACAGGCTGACCGGAGAGTTCGAGCAAACTCACAACTGCACCTACGTTTGGGTCGGGTGCTCCCCTTCTGCTTATAGGCGAGCAGAATAGCGCCGGCTAGCCAAGCTCAGACCAATGGCCTTCTTCAACATCAATATTAAGTTCGGATAAAGTTTCCAACATCTTATTCCATCTATCGTCTCCTACCTGCGCAGGATCAAAGCACACGTAAGTCTTATCCCAATCAAAACCACTCAAGCCTTGAACATAACCGCCGCGTTCATAGGTGGTGTCGGTAAATTTATATGGTTCAACGCCATATTTTTCTTCAAAGCCATCGAAGAAATCGTTTTCCTCATAGCTCATTTCATAGTTATCAAACGCTTCATCTAATTGAAGCTTTTCGGCTACATCATTATCGACTGCAAATCCATAATAATGTTGTGGGTAATATTGCATTTTTACTCCTTTGTAGTTGCAATTAAAAGGTTATAAACCTTAAAGATATTATAACATATATACACTTTAAGTCAACTCATCTTTCAGAATATTTTGTTACTGTTCTAATGGGTGGTATCTCATCGTTACTGAGGCGCCTAGCTGCTGCAGCGCCCCCGAAGATTTCGTCGCCGCCCACTCCCCACAAAAGCTCAACTCCAAGCTCTTTGCATAACATGACCTCTGGCGTATTGTCTTTGCCTCGTTCGCCGCCATTTGCGAAGTATGTTGGTTTGTGGCGTTTAATTGCATCGCAAACGGTACCATCACCATCATCCACAGAATCAACCAATACAACACCTTTAATAGCATCTAGAATTTCGTATCTAGATTTAAAATCCATGAAATTGAATCCTTTCTTGCGATATAACCACTCATCAGAATTGGCAATTACAATAACATTGCCATATTCAGCAGCCTCGCGGATCATGCGAATGTGTCCCACGTGCACAGGATCAAAACCACCACTAACCATGACGGTTGGTTTTTTCTCTTCGCTCATGTTTTAATCCTACTTCTTCTTTCCGCGGGCTCTTCGGCGCGCTTTTCTTCTCTTAGAACCGACCTTTCGTCTTCTTCTAAAACTACGATGTTTCTCTTTGTGACTCATTATTCCTCCTGAGCTTTTAGGTAAACTGCTTCAATTAGAGACCCTGGAGATGGGGTATAATACAAATTAACCGTATTAGTCTTTTCATCGTATTCCCACTGATCGGTCTCAAATCGATCAATATATATTTTAATACTCTCTTCCATTGGTGTGTAGGTTAATTTAATATAATCTATAGGCCCAACTAAAAATGTACTATTAGAAAGCCATAATTCCCAATTGCTGCAGATATCAATCGGATCTTTTCCATAATGTCGGGCCAGGTTGATATATTTTTGTCCGATATTATAGCTGCTGGCATATTCACACTCACTCTCGGGAACGGTGACTATAGATACTACGTC
>Ga0080013_1000240_pt1 | contig 78204 bp, 79 predicted proteins | sample ETNvirenome_6_85_FD_69236 | JGI IMG/M metagenome (GOLD analysis project Ga0080013, IMG submission 69236) | Marine viral communities from the Pacific Ocean - ETNP_6_85 (SPADES assembly) (version 2) | ecosystem: Environmental > Aquatic > Marine > Oceanic | place: Pacific Ocean | collected 2013-06-19
GGGCGGTGCGAAGGCACTTCAAGCAACTTTGCAAGGAGATGACAGGATGACAAAGCAAGAAAAACTTTCCAAGCTGTTGGAAACAATGGACATTCCAGCAATGAGGAAAGAAACAATCCACCTGCGCTCCACTTTGCGCTGGCTTAACAGGAACTTGGCAATCAAGAACGCAGGAAAGCCCGAAACCACCGAGGCTTTGGCGCTCATCAAAGAACTTATGCGAGGACAATAAAGATGGCAAGAAAGAAAGCAAATACAAAGAGATACAGGGGCTCAGCAGTCTTAAGGCTCGACAGGGGCGAGGATGAGAAAGCATGGAAGAAAGGAAAGAAAGCAGAAGCCAAAGAAATGGGTTTAGCAACAAAGACTTACAAGCGCAAGATAAGCTTTGAAGGCCAGTCAGTTGAGTTTTCAGTCGTTGCGTTGTTTGAATATCAAGGAGAATAGAAAAATGGCAAGAAAGAAAAAGACATTCAAGATCAAAGAGTTAATCACCATGGTAAACAGGATGAATGAGGAAAGCACCTGTTCACCGGAGATTCGGACAGGTTGGAATTGCTTTGTGGAAGGAATCCTAATGGAAACAAACAATTACGAAGGTTACAACTTCGCAAGGAATGCCTTTGACCCGCAAACAGGCGAGATCATTGATGATTCCAGAAGGATGTATTGTGAGAGAAGAACAAACTCTCACAGGACAGAATGGGATCGCTCTTGGGTCAAAGAAGGCTTTTTAACTCAGTAGAATCAAGGAGATAGAACACATGTTTGCGATACAAGGAAATGATAAAGAAAATCAAGCCCGTAGGTCACGGAGAATATCAAGAGCAAAAAGGCTCAAAGCAGAGAGAGAAAAAGCAGAGAGAGAAAAAGCAAACAAAACCAAGGAGTTAGAATCATGTTCGTAGGACACAAAAAAATGACAAAAGAAGAAACAAAGAAAATGCTTAGTCTTACCAAGAGGTTAGACGAGAGGAAGAAAAAACTTGAACAAGATCAAAGAGATTTCAAGTGGCTAACCACCGTGAGAGATTGGGTGTATCCAGAGAGAGAAAACAACAATGAAACCAGTGGGATATAAGACATGCTAGAACTTCTCATTCAATATCAAGACCTTGCGTCACTTGCCTGCCTGTTCTTCTCAGGGCTTGCGATGGTTGTTTATAACGAGTTGATATAACAAAGGATTTGACCGAGACATGAAAAAGAATAACAAAATCAAGAAGTTAACCAAGACAATAAAGAAGGCCTACAAGACCATGAAGAAATACTCTTTCTTTTCAGGTGCTTGCATTGGAAGTATTATAACCTTAGCAATAACAATGACTTGAAGAAGGATATATCAGAAAGCTTTTTAAAGCCCTCTAAGGAGCTTTGAGCTTGAAAGGTGATGCAGGGTGAGGAACAAACAAGAAAGATTCAACACAGGGCTTCTGAGAGCCTCTGAGAAGCATAATAGGACAGCAGGCAAGGCAACGGATCTGAATGAGGTGACCCTTTGGGGTTATTCTTGTAAAGGGTTGGAAAGATTGGGGAATTGTTGAGGTGGCTGTAAATGCCTGAGAATACAGGGGGTTTTAATACACTATACCTAGAACAAAGTCAAGCAAAAGCCGAACTTTCTTTCCCTGCAATTACAAAGGGTTACAGCGAAAAGCTCCCAACCCCTTGATATGACTGGGAAAGATAAATTTGCAATCTTTGGTTATTTTTGGTATAATAGGGGTATGGAAAAGAGGAAAAGCAAGATCGCTTTTCAAAGATCACAATTTAGGATCACATAGGGAGATCACAATGAAGCAAGCATACACCGTAACAATCGAGTCAGAACACAGAATCGGAAAAGCAGTCATCATGGCAGGAAGCCACAGGGAAGCCATCAGCATCGCCCGTGAAGCCTGCCCTAGTGGCTTCAAGGTCAAAGGAATTCAGGACAACAGCAGGGAGCAACACAGCGGTTTCAGGGGGCCTAGAGGTGTTCGCTGTGCGCTCGGTGGCGTTGCAGAATCTGGAAAGGTTCACAAGCCCCGCAGAAAACCAGCCTTTTGGACAGGCAAAAAGACCGGAAACTTCAAAAAGTGCTAAAATCGCAAACCCCGCTCGCAAGGGCGTTTGGATTAGGTACTCTCTAGGTGACGATAAAGCTTTTCAAAGGAGCAAAACACATGGCAGACAACACTTACAACGGCTGGACAAATTGGCACACCTACGCAGTAGGATCGAACCTCATGAACGATGAAGGTCTTTACCTTGAAGCCTGCCGATACGAGCAGGGCGCAGTGTACCCAACATGGCAAGGCTTCATTGAAAGCGCAGGGCTTGAAGGGCTTTACCTTAACGGCGTTTCAGTCAGTGACCCAAACCTCGACCACACCGAACTCACAGAACTCATTCAGGAGATAAACGCATGATGAATCCACAAGATCTATTCGCAGGACTTTCAGAGGCCGCCGAGGCAGTACGCAACGGCGAGCCCATCGCAGACCCCGAAATTGAAGTGTTCCACTTCAGCTTCAACAACCCCGAAGCCCTTCGCAGCGAGATCATAGAGATGCTCGCCGAAGAGGACGAGGACATCGCAATCGCAGAGGAGCAAGACGCATGAGCCACTGGACACACTTTATCACAGAAGCAGACATCGCCAACACCGCAACCCCAGAGCAGTGGGAAGTTGAGGAGGCTTGGGAAGCCGAGCGTGTCGCACTCTGCAACGCAGACAATCGGAACGACATTCCAGTTCCCGAAGGCTTTGACGAGGCTTGGCTTGCAAGCTTAGAGTGCGAGGCCCAAAGGGCCGAGCATAAGGGGCTTATGGTTTGCGGTGACGACGAATGGGCAAGCAGATGAATTAAAAAGTCTTTGCAAAGCTTTAGAAAGCATGCGACGCAAACAGCGCTTAGAGCGCTTGGAGGGCCTCCCCCTCCCCCCCCTCCTCTCGGCTCTCTGGCCGGAAGGTGAAATCCCCAGCGATTACGGGGGCTTAGGGCCGGCGCTGGGCAGCTCCCCACACCCCGAGAAAAATTGCTGGATCTCCCTATCGTCATGTTCAACGTGTATTCCAACCCCATCAAGCAGACCAAAAGACGCTCCAACCCTCAAACTCCTCTGTGGCCTTCTCTCCATTGTATCCCACTTTTCTTTCTGCAATTCAAGCTCTTTAAGACTGCGAGCCGATGAAAAGATCAACATTTTGATAAGCTTTTTAAGTCCAATCATATACAAAGTTAGAATACTAAAAAAGGTCAAACTAAACACCAACGTCTTAACCCAACTTTCCTGTAATTCTAATGTTGTTCCGAAAAATAAGCCCCCAAAAAAAATGCTGCAAAAAATTTCCATAACTTTTCAATCCTTTATAATTGCTGTGATCTATTTATTAGTACCATTTATACTACTATTATAACAAATTACGAGGGGAATGTCAAGTGAAAACCACTAAAAAAGCCTTAAAAAAAATTATTAATAAAGAAGTCCAATCCATGCTAAGTGAATGGGGATGGCCTTCCGCAGGAGAAGGCCCTGAAGAACGATTCGCACAAGCTTTGCAAAGCCGAAAAACAAAAGTCGATCCAGAACAGGAAGCAAAACTGGAAATAGAGTGGGTCAATCAATTGGAAGATCCCGGAAGTTGGATGGATTGCCAAAAAGAAGGTGGACCAAAATTTGCTTCACGAGAACGTTGTTGGGAATTGGAAGATAAAAGAGAAAACTTTATTGCAAAGTCTCTAGGGCAGCCAGAGCTTCCTGCAAGGCCGGTTAGCGAAGAGGAAAATAAAATGAAAATAAGCCAAAAAGAACTTAAAAAGATCGTGTCTGAAGAACTTAAATCTATTAAAAAAGTCAAACAAAATAAGGGTTCAGCCAATAGCAAGCTTACTGTTGCTTCCATGTTATTGGAAACAGCTTTTGGTTCAGCACCGACGAAAAAAAGAATTAAACAGCATTTAAAAAGCGCAAAGTTCAACGCCCTTACCAAACGAGCCATTCCTGTATATAATGAGTATATGGACTTTTCATTTGATAATCTCGACACTCCCCGGCCCAAAGAACTTCAACAATTGGTTGAATTTAAGATCGCCCTTCGGCTTACAGAACAAAAATTTCAAGATCGGTGCAATGTGATTGATAAAGATCTTGCTTCTTATTTTGGTCATGACAAGCAAATCATTAATGAAATCTTCGGGTTTGGGAAGAAGGCCAGAGCCGAGAAAGCCCAACGCAAATCCGATGAAGAATATCAAAAGCAAGGCTTTAAAAAAACCGGTGAAAAGAATCCTTTAGAAAGCGATGAAGAATATCAAAAGAGAGGCTTTGAAAAAAGCGGTGAAGAAAATCCTTTAGAAAAGAAAAAAGGCTTTTTCGGGAAGATGAAGGATGCTGCGAAAACTGTGGCTTCTATTATTAAAGGTCTCGGGTATTTTGCTGTTGCTCTTTTCGGATTTTTAAAACTTGGTGCGTCGATGATTTCTGGAAAAGAAGTCCCGGCAGAACAACGACAAAAAGAATTCGAAGCAAATAAAGCAAAATGGATGAAAGTTGTTGGCGCTTTAAAAAGCTTTCTTGGTGGTACCGCAAGCCTTATCACGAATATGTTAACTGGAACAGTTGATTTTTTCAAAGCTGTTGGTAAAATTGGGGCTTTCCTTGAGAAGAAAATCAAGCCCCTTCCGGGGAAAGCAAGGGAAAAAGTCGGCAACTTCATTGAAAAACATCGAAGCAAGATCGAAAAACTTGAAGGCGTTATCGATAAAGTTCTTAAAAGAGTCAAAAATACATTCGATACTTCCAAAGGTTTGTCTCCTGCTCAAAGATTGGCAAAACTGACCGGCTCAAGGTTTAAATTGCTTGGTATTAATGCCGCCGCGTCGGTAACTTATGTGGTTCTCTTTGTAGTTGTTATGCTAATGGGCGGCGACGCGGAGAACGCGAAGAGGCCATGGCTGAAGAAATTTTCCGAAAAGCTGAGTATTTCGTATGCAAAATTGATGTTCGTATTGAAGACCAAGGTTGAGAAAGAAATTGAAACACTTAAAGCGGCCGGCGGCGCTCCCGAAGCTGGCGGAACTCCTGCTTCGGCTCCTGCTTGATGGGAATAAAGCCTATGAAAATAAGTCGATCATCTCTCAAGCAGATCATTCTTGAAGAGCTTACCAAAGCGGATGTTAAAAAAATCGCGAAGGATGAATCTGAAAAAGCTGCTGAAAAAGCTTTGAAAGATTTTCTCAAGAATGATCTTGAAAAAGAAATTGCAAAAGCTCTCAAAGATAAAGCAACCAAAAATGAAATTGCTGATATTTCCAAAAAGGTTATTAAGAAACTTTATCGCGAGTTGTCTTTCAATTATCCCTATATCATTGATCGAGTTAAATTATAAGGAACAAATAAATGGGATATCAACAAGGAACTGGAAATCTCCAACGAACCAAAACAACCGCGGCCGTCACGCTTGGTTCTTCCAATGGGGACGCATCTGTTTCCTGTGAAGGAACAAGGGTGAGCCTTTCTGTTACATTAAACGGCAGCATGGCTCTCGGAGCAGCCTCGGGGAATATTACCTTAAGCAACTCTTCCATTAAGGCAACTTCTGTTATTGAATCTTGCGCTCAATCGAACAATCCTTTCTCTGCTTTTGATGTTTTTGCGGTTCAGGACGGCTCTTGCAAATTGTCTTTTGTAAACTATACTCTTAGCCCCGATCCCTTAACCGGAAATCCAACTGCTATATTTTCCATCATGATTTATAATTAAGGAACTTTTAAAATGGGTTATAAAAGAAGCACTGATGATATTGATTCTCCAAAAGTTGATGGTGCAATTAGTATTTCGGCAACAAGCACGATCACTGCTAATGGAGAAAGAGGAACTCTTTCATTCACTTTAAACGCTGACTGGCTTCATGATGGAGGCTTTGGCGCTGGTAATACTCTTGTTTTCAATAATAACAAAATATTAGCTGATTCCTGCATTACCCTTGCTTTGCAAAATGATACCAAATGTAGATTGTATGTTAATACTCAAGCTGCTGGAACAGCCTATATTATTCCTATTAATTATTCTGGCGTAAAAGTTGACAGCGGACAGGTTGTTAAAATTAATTATCGCATTTCAAACTGAGGACATATTGATGGCTTACAAATCCGGACATGAAAATATAACATATATTAAAGCAAATGCAAGCATTGATTTGCAAGATGCCTCCTCTGTTACCGCAAATGGCATTCGTGGGTTGATTACAATGACAAACAATGATTCTCAATGGGACAGAGACACTCCAAGAGAGTTTACACTTAACAATAGTTTTATCCAAGCTGATTCTTTGATTAACTTTACCCTTTGTACCAACGGTGGAACCCTTTGGACTCCGATGGTTCGAGCGGTTTATAATGTCCAAGCCGGATCCTGTAAAATTGCAATAATTAATGCTAGGGGTCATATTACTGCAAATGAAGTTGTTTATATTGCTTATGAAGTTGTGAATTAAGATCATGGATCGAAACCTCATCATCGGCTATCTTGTTCTCCTAGGATTGGGAATTTCTGTGATTGCTGTTGAATCTGTGTTTTATAAAGCTGTATTGTTTATTCCTCTTTGTTTTTGCATTCTCGCATGGATGGGTTATTATATTGATTATAAGGAACGTCAAGATAAATGAAAAATTTCGCGTTGGCTGTTTGTGTCTTTCTTTTTTCTTTTTGTGTTCTCGCCAAGCCCAAGATCACCAAGGGCAAGGATAAGATCATCTACAAGAAAAATACCATCATCAATTTCGACGGAAGCATTGTTGATGGGGAGCTTATTAAACCCAAGGGCGGTTTTATTCAATCCCGTGGCCGTGCAAAATTCAATAGTCTTATAAAATATCGCAAAGATTTTTTGGATAATATGAAAAAACGCGCGCGATCTCTTTGATCAAGATCAATCTTCCTTCTTTTCTTCTTCTCTTCTTTTTCTTCTCTCGTCAAAAACACCGTGAGCATCCAACACAAGATGAAATAACATTCCTATGGATATAATTGTTATGAATAAAACAACCCACTCGTCAAATTTCAAATTCATTTTGTTCCCCTTTCCCCTTTGAAGACTATTTATGTTTATAATTATAACAGATAAAAGAGGTTTTGTCAAGTGAAAATATCAAAAAAACTTTTGAAACAAATCATTCAAGAAGAACTTTTGGAAATGTGTGGTTGCCAAGAAGACCATGGAGAAATTCTTGTTGCTTATGATGCGACTGGAAAAGAAGTTATGAGGAGCAATGCTTTTAAAGAAGGGACGGAAGAAGCCCTGCAACTCCAAGCCTTGGTTCCCGTTCTCCAAGCGCAAGATCTTCAAGTTGAAATTATCCCTGCCCCCCACGATCATCCAATGGCTGTTTCAGTTGATGATGCACCTGAAGAAAAGATTTATTAAGTCATAATCCCTGCCACGTCTGCTGTTTGTCCTGTTCCAGAATTGTATAGTTCTGTGATGATTGCAGGAGATAAAGGATAATTGAAGAATATATAATCATCTAAATAAAATGAACCTCCGCCGGAAGCTTCCCCATATATAAAGATAGCTCCCTCTTTTACCGGTCCATGAGTGCAGGTGATCGGACTGTTCAGGCTAGTTGTTTCCGTTCCATTATACCAAACCCTCGCAAAAGTTTGAGTTGTTGCGGTGCCGGTGCCCGGGTATCTCCGAAATACCATTGCAATGTGATACCATGTCGGAGTAGCGTTAATGATTGGGTATGAGGAGTTATCCAACAATCTGACTATGGTGGAGCCATACCTATTCCACATGAGATCTCCAGCTACAGCATCACCATAGGATCCACCAGAGATACCTATTGAATAGGTTCCGGTTGCCCAGCCACCGTATGAAGGCGCCCTAGTTATTATCGTAGGCCAAGAAGCTGCCGTCGGGACGGCATCTTTTTGGATCCAAAAACTAATACTCCAGCCAGTTGTATCTCCAATCATTTGAATTTGATCTTGGGTGTCAAATGTCAAGGCTCCATCTGGGGATACTAATAGAGAGCCGGCTCCAAACTTTTTAGTGCTGGTGTTTATTGTCGGCGCAACAGTTCCCGCTGTTGTTGCTGTTCTTCCAAAGTCACTTGAATCACTGAAATCAGAATCAAACTTATAATATACTTCTGGTGCCCATATCTTTCCTATTGGATCCATCGGCTTTTGATAGTATTTTATAGGCTGAAGCGCTGTTCCTGCTAGGCTTATATTTGAAGCAGACAACGTGGTGAACTCAGCCAACGAACCTGTAAAAGAACCAGTTAATGTTGTTCCGTTGAAAGTAAGATTTGAAGATCCGGCAAAGACACTATCATCATTATATTGTATTTGGGTAGTAGATCCGGCGGGAGTTCCGCCTGTGCTTATATCTACTCCATTAATTTGTGGAGTTTTTTTGAAATTAACTGTTTCGTTTGATACTAGGTCAATTAACTGTGGGACACTTTTGATTTTTAAAGACATTTTTATTCTCCTATTAGAATAAATACTCTTTATTTACAATATTGCGTCCTATAATAGTCACATTTTTGGCAAGAAAGCCTATTTTTGATGAAAAATCCCTTCTCGATGTTAAAAAGTGCCTTATCTAAGAGGGTCAAAGCATTATTTGTCTTTTTTGGACCGCTTGTTACCCTAAAGATCTCAACGTGGTCTTTTTTTGCCGTCCTTTTTAAGAGCGCAAAGTGTGTTTCAATGCTTTTTGGATCAATATTGTGCTTCTTTCCTAGGAAATGTTTGTATAATGTAAGCTGATAAGTAACCATCGGGTCGGTTCTTTTTCTAGAATCCCAGCCCCAAGAGCAAGTTTTCCAGTCAATAACGTGATATTTGTCATCAGACGTCTTTATAAAAAGATCTACAAACCCTTTGAACTTTGTTTCTCCTTTTCCTTCTATATTTTCCATCAAATTTTCTTCTGAAGATAGGATTTCGAAATCTCCGAAGTGATCTTTCAGATATGGAATCGCTTCCGGAGCTAATTTTTTTCCTTGTTCGATCATTTGTTCGACAAATTTCTCATCTATTTTTTCTTTTTCTTCTCCCGGAAGACGTTCAATCTCGTCAAAGAAACAATTTGTAAAATTTTGTGGAGAATCTTCCTGTTTCCATTCTTCTAGGAGGTTTTTCTCACAAACCGTGTGCATTGCGCTTCCGAAAGCAGTATAAATGTTACCTTCAAACTTCGCAACCTTGTCAATATAGGCTAATTTGTACTTGTAGGGGCATTCATTCCATAGTTTCATTCCCGAAAATGATATGTGTGCCATGTTTTTTTTTCCTTCTTTGTTATTGTTCTCTATGAGTATAACACATCTATTCGCAAATGTCAAGAAAAAAATGTAGAAACTATTTATCCCTTCATGCGATAATGTTTATTATCAAAAAAAGGAGTTTTAAGATGAATCTTTTTCTAATTATGGTATTATGGGGCTCACTAATTGGTCTTTTAATATGGGCAAAACACAGTATTGACAGCAAATAACACATGGAGGTCTAAAAAATGAACTTATTGAGTAAAATTAGAGAGGATCTAGAAAATTTTATTAAGGCAAGCATCCCCGGATCCGAGATTCGAAGCAAAAAACAGAGCAAAATGATGAAATTTCTTTCAAAATTGCTGTTTTTCAACAAAAGGTTTATGACCGGCTATATCACAACTTGGTATCCGTATATTTATGTACCAAAGTTACCATGGAGAGTTCACAATGATGCATCTTCTATAGCAACATTGGCTCACGAGTGGGTTCATTTGCACGATAGGAAGCGCTTAGGGTGGGTTTTTAACTTTTTATATATGATGCCCCAGTGCTTTTTTGTCTTTGGGTTGTTGGCTTTTTGGAATCTTTGGCTCCTTTTGTTCTTCTTATTTTTGCTTCCCCTCCCTTCTCCCGGAAGGGCATGGGCTGAATTTAGAGGATATAGGATGTCAATTGCTGTTTATTATTGGCTTTCTGGTCAAAAAGTAGATTTAAAATGGATTGTTGATCAGTTTGTATCCTCAAATTATTATTTTATGTGGCCTTTCCGGGGGTGGCTTATGAAAAGATTCAATAAGGAATTTGAAAAGATTAAAAATGATGAGCTATCTTCTGAACTTCTCATTATTCGTGCCATCATCAAAAGAAAACAAAAATAAATTTTTAAATATCATCCAGATTTTATTTTTATCTCATTTAATGTTATAATGAATGTAAAGTTAGTTTATTAAAACTATTTATAATAAACGGGGGATGATTGTATGTCTTTTTCTAAACCAAAATCAAAATATAGCAACACAATCAAGCCCGAGAAGGAACGAGCTTGGATGAAAGCAATAGAGCTGATCAGTTCTCATAACCCATGGATTGATCCGGAAGACTTAAATAATTTAGGAGAACCTATTAATATGTCAGAAGAAGAGTTATATTATATTGCTTCTATTATATCCGAATTAAAAACTTTAAAACAACAAAGAGCATTAATTGATGTTATTCATATAAAATGCGATGAAGATACCGTAACAAGATTTATGTCTTATTTTTCTTCCAAAAATTTAAAGAAAATAATGCTAAATTGTTGAGGAATTATAAAAATGTCTGAATTTGAAAAAGATTGGAAATATTGGAAAGAAAATATTTCTACCCTACAAGAAGACGAAATTGAAGAAGAAAGAGACCCTCTTCCCAAATCTCCTTTTCAAAAGAACTTATTTAAAACACAACCAAAAGCCAAAAAAGAATTAATTGGACAAGGTGGTAGTAAATATAAAGGCGGCCCTTATAAACTCAAAGTTTCCTATAAGCGCTCTAAATCTGCCCCTCCAATTGGAGAATCAAAAACTAGAAAGCTTCTTAAAGAGGTTCAGATGATGTATGATCTTTCTGATTTAAATGTCAAAGATCATTTGAATTTTAATATTTGGAATGAGACCGGAGAACATATTCACGCCGAGATCGGAAATAAATTGATCGAAGTTGCCAAAGATTTTTTTGCTTCCCTTAAATTCCCCAGAGATACAGAACTAATTGATATTAAATTTACCGGTTCTTTAGCAAATTATAATTGGACTGAATCTTCCGATATTGATCTACATCTTGTTGTTGATCTAAATAAGATTTCAAGAGATCGTGGAATGATTAGAGATTATGTAAATTCAAAAAAATCTCTGTGGAATGAAAGACACGATGTCAAGATGAAGGGATATGAGGTCGAGGTTTATGTCGAGAATATAAATGAACAGCACTACTCTACCGGTGTTTATTCTTTAACAAACAACGAATGGATTGTTAAACCAAATTCAAAGAAGCCCGTTGTTGATGATACTCAAATCTTAACAAAAATTAATTCTTTTCAAACTAAAATCGACAAGCTTAAAGATACTTTTAACCGGGGAGAATTTGAAACTGCTTATTTACAATCAGAAGATTTGTTGGATAAACTCAAAAGAATGAGAATTTCTGGTCTAGTAAAAGGTGGAGAATTTTCTGTTGAAAATCTCACTTATAAAGCTTTGCGAAAAGTTGGCGTTATCGATGAGATATTTGATATGAAATATGATTCTTATGACGAGAAAATGTCTGTGGGTATCGGCAAAGAGAGGTATGGTACCAATCCGGTAAAGCAGGGACAGATTAGCGGAACCAATTTATGAGAGAGGGTTATGATTTTTAATGAGAAGGTATTTAGATTCTTTATTTTCTCGACAATGTTATTTAATGTCATCGATATTGTTGTAACAGTGAATGTTATAAAATACGGCAGATTCGATGAAAATAATCCATTTATGAAGATGTTTTTGAACATGGATGGTGTGATGCCTTTCATCCTTATGAAAACGCTATTGATTTGTGGTGGATTGTATTTGATTTATAAAAAAAGAGATAAAATTATCGCTCAATTGGGCGCTTATCTCTGTTTTTGCTTCTATTGGGCATTAATTGTTCAATTTTACTATTTTTTGTGGTGTAAATAACTATTTATAGTATTATTTAAGAGGGTTTGCAATGAGTTCATTTAGTTCATATGAAAAAGATAAAGAAAGATTTGATGGCTGGCGTCGGTATTTGCTGAAAGAGGAAACAGATTTGGATACGGCGGCGGCAAACGTTTCAAGCGGAAAATATTCCAAAGAAGACCTGAATATTGTTCTATCGCTCTTTAAGAAGCTTGAAGGATCAGATCAAAAGCCAACAGTGGGAGGTTTCAAAGCTCTAATAAGAATTATAGCAATTGATATGCAAACTGGGGGAGGATTTATGAAGAAACTGGCTGAAATTGGTGCAAGCGAAGCTGCCGGGGCTGCTGTCGGATCATGGTTTGGACCGGTACTAGCATTGGGAAAAATCGGTGCTGGAGTAGCAAAGAAATCAAAGCTTAAAAAACTTGATTTGGAAACTGTTTTATCCAAATTGATTATGATGCCAGATGAGGCTGAAACGCCGGCGATGATGCAGGTGCTAGATTTGAGTGATGGATTTTCAGACAATCTAAACCAAGAAGCGCTAAATTATTTCTTAAATGACTTGCATGATGCAATTGAAGGCTTTCCGGATGAGACGGTAATCCCAGCGGGATATTCTGATCAGGAAATGGCAAAATCACTAGAGAAAAGAAAATTGATTGTGAAAAAGGTTGGATAACTAGGGACTAATCAATGAAAATAACAAATAATACTAGTAGAGACATGTCAGTTCTCACAAAAACTTTGGAATCATTTATTCCATATGCTCAAAAACGATTGGAATATGACAAACCCTTTCAAATTGTTTTTGAATCAGATGAAGAGAATGCAAAAAATATCTTTGGGAAAACTGCATATTATGATCCAGCAACTATGAATGTTCATATTTATTCGGATGGAAGACACGACAAAGATATGTTGCGTTCCATTTCTCACGAAATGGTTCATCACGCTCAAAATTGTCGAGGAGATTTTGAAGGAGCTTTTGAAATGGGGGAAGGTTATGCGCAAAAAAGCCCTCATTTAAGGAATATGGAAGCTGAAGCCTATTTATTAGGCAATGGTTTTTTGGTTAGAGATTTTGAAGATCACATAAAAATGGGAGATAATATCGTGAACGAATGGAAAAAAGAAAAGAAAAAGAAGAAAAAAGTTTTAAATGAAAAAGTAAGCATCAGTGTAATCCCGAAGCTTATTCAGAGACTAATGAAAAAAGATCCTGCGGCCGCTGAACTTTTGAAACAAGCAGCAGAGTTAGCGCCTGCACAGCTTGGAGTGGCCATGGCAGAGGTGAATGCAGAACTATTAGGAGTCACGCCGGAAAAATTTGTGAAGGCCGCCGGGGGGGCAAAATCGGCTTTACAGAAAAAAGAGAAATTAAAGGCTAAAAAGCAAGCGGAGGCGCCAGTTGCAGCACCGGCAGAACCTATTAAGGAAAAAAGTCAAGAACTTGATGTGGATGCAGAGGCCGCGGTGGTAGTTGAAATTGAAGGCGATGAAACTGTTAAAGATCACTATAGAACGAAAAATGAAAAACTTTATGAGGAACTCATGAAAAGATTTATTAAAAAACAGGGAGATAAATAAAATGGGAAAATCATGGAAAAGGCTTGTTCGTAAAAAAAGAATAGAAGCAGCAAAGTTAATAACAGAGGAGACTGCAACGGCCGTGAAGACCGAAAAGCCTGTGCCGGCGCCGGTTGTTGAGGAAAAGAAAGTTGAAAATCTTAAAGAGATAAAAAGTTCTCTCAAAAACTATAGAAGAAAGAAAAAGTCAACCGTAAAAAAAGGTAAATAAATAATGCCCGATTTTAATGAAATAACTCGTAAATTTCTTTTGGGAGAAAGTAAAGAAGATTATAGTGTCCAATTTCATATTCGCGCTATTTCTGAAGCGCTTAAATCTGTTGAGCCCAAAAGCCAAAAACAACAAAGAAAATTGTATGAGGCATTAGAGCATCTTCGACAGGTTAAAAGAAAAAATCGACTTTTGGAAGAGAAATTTAAAATATTGGAAGAAGAAAACAACGTTCTCAAAGAAGGTGAAAAATAATGTCTAAGCTTTTGAAAGAAGGTGGTTTAGGGGGTCATATGAACCATTTGTATGAAAATCCCTATCTAACCTTCGCTCAACTCAAGGACGTGCTTACAAAGGCTTCGGAGGGGCACTTGGAGGGTACGGAGAAGACTGATGGCCAGAACCTGTTCATTTCTTACTCGGTAAAGGACGGAAAAGCAAAAGCGGCTAGAGGTAAAGGTAATATTAAAGATGGCGGATTGAATGCTAAAGGGTTGGCAAAGAAATTTGGCGGGAGAGGTTCATTAGAAGTTGCTTTTACCGAAGCATTTAAGGCTTTTGAAGAGGCTATTAGGGTTCTAACAGATGAGGAACAAATTGAGATCTTCGGAAAAGATGCTAATATATTTTATAGTGCTGAAGTTCAGGATCCTAGGAACCCCAATGTTATCAATTATGATTTTAAAACCCTGAATATTCATCGCGTTGATCACGCCATGTACAATAAAGAAACCGGAGAAGTTGAAGACGTTGATACGACAGAGAATGCTTTAAAGCTTGAAGATGCTTTGGAAAAACTGAAAGATCGATGGGAAAACGATGATTTTCGTGTTCAAATGAATGCGATAAGAAGATTGGAAGCTCTTAGCACAGATGATGCATTATCTGTTGCATTATCTAATTTGAAAAGCGTTATTAGTTCTGCCGGGATTTCAGACGATCAAACAATCGGCGATTATTTAACTGCTAAAATTGTTCCAATGATTAAAGAAGATTTTCCCTCTACTCCGGAAGATAGAATGGAATTGCTTATGAATAGGCTTTTCCTAGGAACTGATATAAAAGTAAAAGAAATCCAAGCTGGATTGGATAAAGAACAAAAAAAAGCAATATCAGCAGCGGTCAAAAAATTAGGTGTTTATTTTAAAGAAGTAATTACTCCCATAGAAAATATTATTCACGATTTCGCTGTCGAGATACTGAAATCATTCCACAGTACATTCGTTCTTGATAACAATAAAGAAGTTAAAAGACTTCAAAAAGAAGTTGCGGCGGCGATCAAAGGAATTGAAGCATCTGGTAGAGAAGATGCGATGGAGATTCTAACCAAACAACTCTCAAAGCTAAAAAAAGCCGAAAATGTTTCCAGCGCTTCGGAAGGCTTTGTATTTGACTATGATGGAAAGACATACAAGTTTACAGGAAACTTTGCTCCTGCAAATCAACTTCTGGGATTATTCAAGTATGGAAGAGGCAAGATTCCTGCTTTGTCTAAACTGAATGAGGAAGTTGATATTGGGAAACAACTTATTCTTCTACCCGGAGGATTCAAGCCCCCGACCAAAGCTCATTACCAAATGATCAAATATTATGATGATCATCCTGAAGTTGGAAAAGTTCTTGTTCTCATCGGACCTTCTCCCAGAGGGAATTATGATAGAGAAACCTCTATGAAGATTTTTGATCTCTATGGAGCAGGCAGTCTTGATAAAGTAGAGATTGTGCAAACTGAATATAACTCTCCTATTCGAGCCGCATATGAGTTTTTGATTAGCGACCCAAGAAGAGAAGATTATAGACAGTTTTCTTTTGGAATGGGGGCTTCTGATAAAGACGGAGACGAAGCTAGGTCAAGGCAATTTGTAGAGTATTTTACAGAGAAAAGCCCTGATAAGCTTCCAGAAGGCTTTGATGTTGTTTTACCTCCTTGTTGCCCTGCGATTGGGGGAGACGAGCCAATAAGTGCTACAAATCTTCGCAAAGCTCTGGATGAGGAAGATTTAGACACAGTTGAAAGACTTATTCCTGACCATGTTGATCCTGCGGAACTAGTTAGTATTGTAAAGGGGCTAGAAGAAGTATCTTCAATGGCGGGAGGAAATGTCGCCATTGGCTCCGGAAGCAGACTCTTTAAGAGAGATGATGATGAAGAGCGAGAAGAGCAAAAAATTCGTGAACTTGTTAGAAGAGGTTTAAATATTATTATGGAAGAAAAAAACAGAGAACAAAAACTGAGAACTATAGTTCGAAAACTCATAAGTGAAAAGATGGGCAATAAGATTCTTCAAGAGCAAGAAGAAGATATGGCTGCCGGTAATCACTCTACAGCTATCAATTATCTTGAGAAAGTTCTCAAATCAATTATTCCCGGAAAGAGTGGCGGTTCTCAACTAGAGCCTGAATATGTTTCTCTTTCTAGGCCCGAGCAGAGAAAATCTTTTATAAAACATGTTATTCAGGGATTATATGATGAGTTGGCTCCCGGGATGTCATTAACTGGCCTTTTATCTCGTTTTGAGAAAAGGCGAGAACAATTTAAGGCCAAAGAAGCAGAGGCTTTAATGGAAGCTGAAGAGATTACAATAAAACTTGATGATGATGGGCTCCCGGGAGTTGAAGCTCCCGAAGAGGAGAAAGAGGAACCAACAGATGATTTCCCAGAAGAAAAGAAAATATCGGGAGAGAATTCCATTGGGAGAAAAGCTGCTTATAGATTTATAAAAGGTCAAATTGATAATATTCAAGGAGCTTTAAATGATCTGGAAGAAACTCCGGAAGAAAAGGCATCTCGAGAGTCGTCCGATCCAGAATCTGATGATCCCCAAGAAGAATATTTAGACTTTCTTTTCACAAATCTCATGCTTCATGCCTATAGGCTAGAGAATAAACACTTCGATTCAACTGATCAAGGTTCTGAAGATTTCTTTAAAAATATCGTCGATAAGGCGGATCAAGAAAGAGAAGGCGAAGGAGAAGGAGAAGAGCTTGAAGCCGATCTTGAAATAGAAACCGAGCCGGAACCAGAGGAAACTGAATTAACTCTTTGAGTTTTTAGCTTCTTTTTTGACTTTAGCTTTCTTTTCTTCTTTTTTCTTGCGAAGCTTGATCAAAACTACCTGTTCTTTTTTGTGGCTGGCCAGCTTATTCATTAGCTTCGTAACATCTGTTAAAAACTCACAAGACAAAATATTTTTATCTTTTTTTGCAAGGCTTTCCTCTATTGCGCTTTTGATTTCATCTGAATTATAATAAAGCATGGGTTCTGCATTTACATGTCTTTTTGGAATCCATGCCCTTACTTCAGCTTTATTGTCTTCTAGTTTTAAAATTTCAATATTTAACATTTCATTTTTCCTCTTCTGATTCAATCAGTTTTTTAATTTTTGAGTAAACTGCTGGACATAACCTTTTTATTAAATCTCTGTCATAGAGAAAATAATCGGTAAATGCGGACGCATAATATTCTCTTATTGATGTTGCGGCATACGGACTCGAAAAACACCCATGTATATATCCAGATAAAGTATTATACCCTATTTCGTCGTATAAATAAAAATCAAAATCTTCATCGTAGTTAATTTTTAAAAAATCTTGGATCTCAACTGGGTGGCCTTTTTGTTTTATAATATGATAAAGTTTTTTTCTTCTTGCTAGAAATTCGTCTTCTACTTTATTATCTCCATATATTTCATCCGTAAATTGAGCTTCCGTAGAGTGTGCAAGTTCATGAATAATATCGTCTAACATATCTAAATTATTATCTTGCTGGTTTGTTATATAAATTGCCCCATCTTTAAAAACAGCATTAATTTCTCTTTCATCAAATTCCGGAAGATGCGCAACATAGATTCCATCAACTCCGTAAAACAGTCCTTTTGGCACTGTTTTGTTTATCATGTTTATGATTTTTCCAACATTAGTTTTTTCCGGATCTAAATCATCAACGATAAAAAATGGGATATTTCCATGTACATAATATTCCCTCATTTGATGTCCTAGGAAATTATTGTGTCTTTCTTTCAAAACATTCCTGAGTGTCATTTTCACCTAAATCCTTAAAAAATTCAATATCTGTAATTGCTTGATCATATCCTCTTAAAAAGTTTTCTTCTGCAACAGAAAGAACAAATTCAGGAAATTCTTCAGCCATTACTTCCACTATCATTTCAACTGTTACTTCTTCGTCATCTTTTAATTTTTTATGTTCCCCGACAAAGTTAACTAAATATTGTTTGAGTTCCGTGTCTGTGTCAAATCGCCTTCTTTCTTCGAGAACATCTTTATATCTAATTGATTTCATTTTTTTACCTTTTGAATATATTATACATTAAATGTTAAACTTTTTTAATGCATCAATTGTATTATTGTGAATTTTTGCTTTAACTTCTATTTTTTCTCCGGTATGATCAGAAAATTTGTTCGAAATTAATACCCCGTCTTTTTTGTTGATTGCGCGGTAAACCTCGTCTATATCGATCCAGCCACATGCGTCATGCTCTGGATTTAAAGTACAAGGGAATTCGCTGGCGGATCCCATTAAAAATGTTGTGAATATTTCATCACCATGGTGTTCTTCATGCATATTTTCGTAATCTTTTCCGGAAAAATCATGACTGGCGCCAATTTCTTCCTTTGTTTCTCGGACTGCTGTTTGAAAAGCATCCTCTCCCTCTTCCGCTCCTCCGAATGGGCCAGTAAGCTCTCCTACATAATCTTCCTGTGCCGGGGCGCGTCTGATTAAAAGTATACTATCTTTATTTGGACAATAAATAATAAATCCGGCAGCAGCATTTTTTGATTCTTTTTTTTCTTCTCGTAGGTAACTTTTCCAATTATCTAAAACTTTATCAGTCATTTTATTTCCCTTTGGTTTTTTCGATGTTTGGCGGAGACAATTTATCTTTTCTAAAAACTGACAAAGATTTGACTAGCATTGTATAGACTTCTCTCGCATGCTCGGGATCCATTCCATCAGCCATTTCAGAATAATTACCCCAAGCTTCCATGATCGTCAATTTATTTTCCTTAAAAGATGTACAAATTAAACACATGTTTTTTCCCCCTTATTATAGTATTATAAATAGAATTCTCTTTTTAATTAAGACCTATTCTGTTTTTCGTTATAAAATCCTTGCAGCCAATGTTGCCGTTTTTGATCTCTCGCCTTTAATTAGCGTCACATGACCTGCAATCTCGTGTTCTTTAAATTTCTCAACGGCGTAAGTTAGCCCATTTGAGGTTTCATCAATATACACATTATCAATCTGTTCAATGTCGCCGGTCAATACAATCTTGGTGTTTTCACCCACGCGCGTTATAATGGTCTTTAATTCGTGTCTGGAGAGGTTTTGCGCTTCATCTACAATAATGTAAGCATTTGAGATTGAACGGCCTCTAATATACGTTAACGCTTCAATTTCGATGGTTCCATTGGTCATATATTCCTCCATCATCATTTTGTCATTGCCCATGAGGTATTGAAGGTTATCACGGATTGGAGCCAACCAAGGTCGCATCTTTTCTTCCATTGACCCCGGAAGATATCCAATGTCTCTTCCCATCGGTTGAACCGGCCGGGAGACAATTAATCTGCTATACATCTTGCCTTCCAAAACTTGTTGAATTCCTGCCGAAATAGCCGCAAGTGTTTTTCCAGAGCCGGCTTTTCCAATCAAAGTCACAATCGGAACGAACTCATCTAATAGGAGGTCCATAGCGAAGCTCTGCTCTTTGTTACGGGGCGTTATGACCCATTCCCAACCTTGGCCATCGAATACTCTATAAAGTGCCTTAGAATAGCCTTTAAAGCGCGATAAAGCAGTCTTCTTTTCGTTGGCGTTGGACACCATCATAACATATTGGTTCGGGAAGAGTTTTATGTCTTCTTTTTCGACAAAAACGTCCTTCCCGTCGTAAAACTGATCAATCACTTGGTCATCTACGAGATATTTTGTGAATCCTGTGTATAGGTCATTTGTGCTTCCAACAACTTGGCCGGCCAAATAACCTTCTGCGGGAATCCCCAGAGCATCACATTTTACTCTCATATTGATGTCCCGAGAGACAACAATAACTTTTCTCTTTGGATTTATCTTCTTTTCGGTTATAGCAACCCCAATAATCTGATTATCTGGGTTCTTTTTATCAAAACTCTCTGGAAGATCAGCAGGGTCATAAGGTTTGCATGAAATAATCCCTTTTCCCTTTCCAATTCGGACTCCTTTATAGAGGCTTCCTTTTTCTCTTAATTCGTCAAAGATCCTAATGATTGATCTTGCTTGCGCTCCAACTCCATCTTGTCGTGTTTTATGTTTGTCGATTTCTTCTAACACCTTAAGAGGAACAACTATATCATTATTTTCAAAGGAACGAATTGCATTAGCATCTGTTAGATATACGCTCGTGTCTAGAACATAAGTTTTTTTGGCCATGATAATTTCCTGTAATAAAAACCACTTTTATATAAATAAATAGTTCATCAGCATGAAACACGCAATTCCATCACTAGTTATTAATAAGGCGGGGCTTTTTATCTAAAGGAGGTAAACTGGTTAAAAATTAGGAGATTTTTAAAATGAGAAAGATCACACTCTTCACACTGTTCCTTCTGTCATCGGGTTTTATTTTGACAACCATTGGCGGATGTATTTCTACGGCACGTAGTGTCGTTAATGTCAAAAAAGTATTTCCACGCAAATCTTTTGTGTTCATGAAGAAAAAAACAACATTTTTTCAATGTGCCAAAAATCAGTGCAAAATAGTTTATCGAGGTAAAATGACTGGTAGTGCCTCTGTCATCCATCATGAGAAGAATAGAACATATCTTATGACCGCTGCTCATATGATTTGGATGCTTCCTATTCACCCTGTTCGAAAGTTACTTTTGGAGGTAAAAGGTAAACTGAAGCATGTTTCAACCTATACTTTCACTGACTTCTATGGAAAAAAATACGGATTAAAAGAAGTCATTAAGTCAGATAAGAAAACTGATTTGGCTATTGTTTCTATTAAGAGAACCGCAATACCTGCAATACCATTATCCCATCAAGCTCCCAAGGTAAAGGAAAGATTATTCAATGTCGCAGCCCCTGCTGGTATATTTGAGAAAGGTCTTGTTTTATTTTTTGAAGGTCGATTTATGGGCTATTCAAATGACAAAAGTTGGACCGGGCAAGCTCCTAGGATTGCTTTGACAAACATTCCAGTTGTTGGAGGATCTTCTGGATCTCCTATTTTAAATATGAATGGAGAAATAGTTGGAATGGTTTCTGCTGCTCATAGAAGATTTCATCATATTTCACTTTCTCCAACTCATAAACAGGTATATGATTTCTTTCATAAATACCTTAAAAAACATGGGTTTGGATTCTGTGCCTTGCCTATTGATAAAAATCATACTAGAGTAAGACAAGACTGATTATTTCTTTTTCTTCTTGTTTAATTCTTTTTCTTGAACTTCGGGCCTAGTTCTTACCTTCACAACAAAACCTTTGGCTTGTTTAGAGATTTTAACATCTAAGCGAGCCATAACATCTTCATTTAAGTATTCCTTTCTCTTATCCCAAGCTTCTTGGAAAGTCTTATATACAGCTACGTTATTCCAAAAATATATTTTCTTTTCTTTACTCATGACTTAATCCTTAATAAAAATTAATAAATATAATATCTTTTATAATAAGAAATATTATATCATATATCCTTTTCTTTGTCAAGTATTTCTTTTCTTATTTTTTCTTTAATTTTAAACTTGTTTAATCTCTTATCAAATGTTTTTATATCCAGCCCCAATAATCTTGAAGCTTCGACCTTTGATCTGGTGCTGGATAAGGCAAAATTATATATTGCTTCTTTAACTAAGTTATCTACAGATCTTAAAATCTGAAGTCCATACAAATATCCTCCCGCAGCTTTAACTGCTAACTCCAATTTAATCGTTATCAAATCTTCCAGAGAAACATTATCCATTTTTGATAAAAAGTTTTTATCAATTTTTCCTTTACTTTTTAAGCTTTTTATGATAGAATATTCTTTGTTCAAACCAAAGTTCTTATTCTTGTTGTTCCAACTCATTAACACCTTCTTTCTATTTTTTATTATACTACATCTTAATATTATTTTTAATTTATATTATAATACTCCATAGGATATAGGAGGAGAAAATATGAAAGAAGAAAATGAAGATAAAAAAATTAAAGTATTGACGATTTCGGATCACCCGTTTAGTCCATCCGGTGTTGGGACTCAAACAAGATACGTAATCGAATCCCTGCTGAGGACCGGAAAATTTGAAGTTGTCTCTTTTGCCGGCGCAATGAGGCATGACAATTATCAGCCACAAAAAACAGAAGAATGGGGCGATGATTTAGTAATCTTCCCAGTTGATGGATATGGCGACCAAGAATCACTCAGATCAATCATAAGAAATCAAAAACCTGATATTCTTTGGTTTATGACAGATCCAAGATTTTATTCATGGTTATGGGAGATTGAGAACGAGATTAGGCCTCTTATGCCTATGGTTTATTATCATGTTTGGGACAACTATCCATATCCTACATTTAATGGAAAATATTATAATTCAAATGATTTTATTGGTACGATTTCAAAAGTTACGGATGATATCATAAAAACTGTTTCACCTGATGTTGAATCAGCGTATATACCACATTCTGTGGATCCGACTTGGTTTAAAAAATTGGATGACGAAAGAATTAACAAATCAAAGAAAAAGATCTTCCAAGATAACATGCTGGATGATGACGGAAATGAAAAAATGGTATTCTTTTGGAATAATAGAAATGCAAGAAGAAAACAGTCCGGATGTTTGGTGTGGTGGTTTAAAGAGTTTTTAGATAAAATTGGTCACGACAAAGCAGTTTTGATGATGCACACAGAGCCGAAAGATGATCATGGACAAGATTTGGAAGCGATTGTGGAAGAATTGGACCTTAATAATGGAGAAATAGTTTTTTCAACAACAAAATTGCAACCTGAACATTTAGCAGAAATTTATAATGTAGCAGACTGTACGGTCAATATCGCTGATGCTGAAGGCTTTGGGCTTGCGACCATGGAATCTCTTGCTTGTGGAACTCCAATCCTAGTCAACATGACAGGAGGCCTCAAAGAACAGGTCACAAACGGAGAAGAGTGGTTTGGGATTGGAGTTCAGCCTTGCTCTAGGTCGATTATCGGATCACAAGTAGTGCCATATATTTATGAGGATCGTGTTCATAAAGAAGATTTTTTAGAAGCAATCGAGAAAATGTATGATGCTTGGAAAAATAATACAGAAGAGTATAAACAATGGTCGGAAAGAGGTCTTGAACATGTTGAGAAAAATTACAATTTCGAAAAATATTGTGAGAAATGGGTTGAGGTTATGAAAAATATTCATGAAAAACATGGCTCTTGGGACACTCGTAAGGGCTATAAATCATGGGAATTGCGAGAGGTCATTTAAATGAAAAAGAAAATTATTATTAAAGGCCCTTTTCTCTCTCGATCCGGATATGGAGAACAAGCTAGATTTGCTCTTCGTTCTCTCCGCACAAAAGAGGATCTATTTGACATTTTTTTGATTAATATTCGATGGGGCACCACCGGCTGGCTTTGGGAAGACAACGAAGAAAGAAAATGGATTGATGAACAAATTAAAAAAACAGTTCATTATATCGAGGAACATAAAAAACACAATGTCCAACCTCAATTTGATATGTCCCTACAGGTTACGATCCCACAGGAGTGGGAACAAATGGCACCAATTAATATTGGATATACAGCGGGAACCGAATCAACAAAGATGTCGCCACAATGGATCGAAAAGTCTAAAATGATGGACAAAATTCTTGTTACATCAGTTCATACAAAATATGCTTTTGAGAATACATCTTATAAGGCACAGAACCCTCAAACTGGAGAAATTCTTGATTTTGAAAATGATACACCTTTGGAAGTTGTTTCATACCCAGTTCGCCAATTCGAGCCTTGCGGGAATTTTAAATTGGACTTAAGGCATGATTTTAATTTTCTTTGTAATGCTCAATGGTCGCCAAGAAAAAACGTTGAAAATACGATTAAGTGGTGGATAGAAGAATTTTGGGATCAAGAAGTTGGTTTAGTTGTAAAAGGTAATGTATCTAACAATTCTTATATGGATAGGCTTGCCACAGAAAAACGTTTACAGTCGATTCTAAAAGATTATAAAGATAGAAAATGTTCTGTATATTTGCTCCATGGAGATTTATCCGAGAGCGAGCTTGCGTCACTTTACCAGCACGACAAAATTAAGTGCTTTATTAACCTAGCACATGGTGAAGGTTTTGGTCTTCCGGTTTTCGAAGCAGCTTATTATGGCATGCCCGTGATTGCTCCTAATTGGGGCGGAGTCGTTGATTTTCTTTATGCTCCCAAAAAGGACAAAAAAGGAAAAATAAAAAACAAACGCTATTTTACAAAAGTTGATTATGATATAAAACAAATTCAACAAGAAGCAATTTGGGAACCTATCTTAATTAAAGATTCAATGTGGTGCTTTCCGAAGCAGGGTAGCTACAAGATGGGATTAAGAAAGGTTTTTAAACAATATGATCTAGTGTCGAAAGAAGCAAAAAAGCTTCAAAAGTGGCTTTGTAAAGAATTCTCAGAAGAGAAAAAATATATGGAGTTTGTTGAAAATATTATTTCTAAAGAAGAGTTAGAATTAGCAAATGAGATCGAAGAAATGTTTAAAGATTTAAATGAATGATGGAAGAATATATCTTAATATCGGATATGTTTTTGGGAGACTATACCGGAGGCGCTGAATTAACTACAGACGCTATTATTGAAACCAGAAGGGACCAAATATCTAAAATAAGATCTCGTGAGATAACATCTGACTTCATTAATGAAAATTGTGAAAAAACATGGATTATTGCTAATTGTATGGATATATCTTTTTTGTTAAAAATGAAGATCATAAAAAAAGTAGCTAAATATTATTTCATAGAATATGATTACAAATATTGTAAATTCAGGAATCCTATTTTTCACAAATTTGTAAACGAAGATTGTGCTTGTGAAAAAGAGAGTGTCGGGAAGATAAATTTATTATTAATTGCAAAATCATGTGGTGTTTTTTTTATGTCCGAGGGTCAAAGGAAATTATATTTAGAGAAATTTCCAATTTTAGAAAAGACAAAAACATATGTATTAAGTTCTGTTTTCTCTAAAGAAATTCTCGAATTTTTTAAAGATTACAGTATTCCGAAAAAAAATAATAAGTGGGCGATTCTTGGATCCAATATGCCCGTTAAAGCAACTAGGAAAACTGTTAGTTATGCTAAATTAAAGAAATATCAATATGAAGTTCTTGGCAACCTGCCTTATAAAAAGTTTATTAAAAAAATATCTCTTTTTAAAGGATTGATCTTTCGTCCCGGTGCGCTTGATACTTGTCCTAGAATTGTCATAGAAGCTAAATTATTAGGTTGCAAATTAATTTTAAATGAAAATGTACAACATAAAGACGAAGATTGGTTTAAGCAAGAAAAAGGAGATATAATTAAGTACCTTGAAGGTCGTTCAGCTTTTTTTTGGGATATAATTGAAGAAAAGAAAATTTAATGAGACGAAGCGTATTAATAACCGGAGGAGAGGGATTCCTAGGATCTAATTTAATAGAGTACCTAATATTGAACACGAATTATAGAATTTTTTCTATTTCTAAAAATAAAATATGTAATGATTATCCTAGTGAAAGGTTTATCTCCATACAACACAACTTGCTGGATCCTTTTAAAGAAAATTTAAAAACAAAGTTAAAAAAAATAGATTATATTATTCACCTTGCCGGAAGCTCTGATGTGAAAAAGAGCATGCTGTTTCCTTTAGAGTCCTTTGAAAATAATGTAATTACAACAATCAATTTGCTAGAATTTGCAAGATTAAACATAATTGATTTAAAACAATTTTTATTCTTTAGTACGGCAGAAGTTTTCGGCCCTTCCGAGAACAATAAAAAATTTAAAGAAGAAGATAAGTATAATCCCCACAGTCCATATGCAGCATCAAAGGCTGCAGCCCAAGAAATGTGTCTTATTTATTTTAAAACTTTTGGATTACCTGCTATAATAACAAATGTTATGAACATTTACGGTAAACACCAGATAAAAAATAAATTTATTCCTAAAATGATAGAGATGATTTCAAGTGGAAAAAAAGTTTTTTTACACGCTAGCGATGGCCCGGATAGAAGGAATTACCTCCACGTAAAGGATATTTGCAATTCTATTACATTTTTAATGAAAAAAGGCTCTCCCGGGGAAAAATATAATATCGTATCTGATATTGATACAAACAATCTTGAGATTGTGAGAATTATTTCCGAGATCCTTAATAAAGAGTTAAATTATGAATTAATATCTCCCACAAAAAAACACGGACATCATACGCTTTCATTACTGGACGGAAACAAACTCCGGAACTTGGGATGGAGTCCTAAAATATCTTTAAAGTTTGGATTGAGGAGCTTTATAAACAATGAATAATCACTTTAAAATAATAACGCCATCATATAATAATGAAAAATGGATCCGGGCTTGTATAAACAGCGCCAAAAGGCAAAAATATACAAATTATCAATGTATTATTATTGATGATTGTTCAGAGGATAATGGCTCAGAAATAATAAAAAAGGAAATAGCGGGAGATTCCAGATTTGTTTTTATTCAAAATACCGAGAAAAAGCTAGCTTTAAGGAATATTTATGAAGCAATTGAGTTTTCAAACCCAAGTGAAGAAGATGTTATCATCACATTAGATGGGGATGATTTTCTCTATAAAAACGATGCTTTGGAAAAAGTGAACCAAGTGTATAATGAGACCGGATGCTGGATAACATATGGCAGTTATGCTGAATTTCCATCCAATAAGAGGGGAAAATTTTCTAGACAAATCCCGGATGAAATTATAGAAAACAATTCTTTTCGAGAGTCAGAGTGGATGAGTTCTCACATGAGAACCTTTAAACATAAATTATGGAAAAAGATTAAGAAAGAAGATCTTCTCGAAGAAGATGGTCGCTTTTGCGACGGCGCATGGGATATGGTTTTTATGTTTCCGATGCTAGAAATGTCGGGATTCAAGAGTTCCTATATAGAAGATATCTTGTACATTTATAATAGGACAAACCCACTAAATGAAGATAAAGTTAATTATAAAAAATTAATGGCCTCCGAAATGAAAATAAGAGGCATGAAAAAGTATGAAAGGATCGAATTATGATTTTTACATATTTTCAAGGTGGCCTAGGAAATCAAATGTTTCAAATCTCCGCAGCAAAATCGATAGCAATTGATAATAACACGGAGGCTATTTTTAATTTAGATCATCATGATTTACCCAAGCAGGGAAGGAAATGTGAAAATTATTTGGATTCTATTTTTCGCAATATAGAGTTTTCAAAAGATTATAAGATAATTCGCGTATATCGCGAGCCCTCCTATTCCTATCAAAAGATACCATATATTCCCGGCGCTTGTTTGGTGGGTTATTTTCAATCTGAGAAATATTTTATTCACAACAAACAATCAATTAAGGATTTGTTTTCAATAGATGAAAAAAGTGAAAAAATAATAAACGATAAATATTCTGAAATTTTAAGCAAAAATCCCGTCTCTGTACATGTGAGAAGAGGTGATTATCTCGAGGATAAAGATTATCACCCAGTATGTTCGAGGGAATATTATGACAAGGCGTTTAGCATGTTTTCAGAGAACACATCTTATCTATTGTTTAGTGATGACATTGGGTGGTGCAAGGAAAATTTCATCGGAGAAAACTTCTATTTTGCTGAAGATAACGAGGATTATATAGATTTATTTTTAATGTCTATGTGTTCCCATAATATAATCGCTAATAGTAGCTTTAGTTGGTGGGCGGCATGGTTAAATAATAACGAAGATAAGAAAATTATTGCACCAAAGAAATGGTTTGGAAAGTCGTCTAGTAATAATACAAAAGATTTGGTACCGGAAGAATGGGAAAGAATTTGATATCTCGAGAAGAAAAGTTACAACAAATTTTAACTTTAGTTGAAGAATTTATAGACTCGAAAGAATTGGTCTGGCGCCCGGGCCAAGACTGGATTTATTTATGAAGAATATTTGATGATATCAATAGCAATACCGGCATATGAATCAAAAGGCAGAGCAGAAGAGTTTGCTAGATTTCAATTTGAGTCTTTTGTGAAGCAAACTTATCAAGATTTTGAAGTAGTTATTTCTGATCATAGCCAAGATAATATTATTAAAAATGTTTGCGAAGAATATAGGGATAGACTTAATATTAGGCATATTTTTAATGATGAAAGAAGAGGTATAAGTTCGTTTAACATTAATAATGCCATCAAATATTGTAGAGGGGAAATTATCAAATTTTTGTGGTTTGATGATTTTTTGTGGAACGAATATAGTTTGCAGTATACTTACGAAGCTTTTGATTTTGACACAAATTGGCTTGTTAGCGCTTGTGAACACACTAAAGATGATGGAAAAACATTTTATCGGACTTTTTATCCGAGATACAATGAAGAAATTTATTTAGGAAATAATACCATTAGTAGCCCTAGTGTCCTTTCTATTAGAAATGGAAAGGACAGAATATATTTTGATAACCGTTTGATATGGTTGATGGATGTTGATTATTATAAAAAATTATATGACAAATACGGATTACCTAAAATTTTAAATAAAATTACTGTCGTCAATAGAGACCACAAGAACCAACTAACCCACACCATGAATACATCGGTAAAAGAACGAGAACTCTACTTGATGAAGGAGAAATATAAAAGTGCTAAAAAAACAAAAAAACAAAGGAGAAAACAACATGAGCGAAAATAAAGAGAACAAAAGCACCGATATGGAGAAAATAATTAAATATATATGCTTCAATAAATTGAGTTGTTTATGCGGCGCCGATGAGCACCTAGGTTCATCAATAAATTTACAAAGATTAGTAAAGTGTTTGGAATTAACTAAAGACATTCCGGGAGATTTTGTTGAAACTGGCGTTTGGAGGGGCGGAGCGAGCATGCTTGCGCAAGCTTTTTTCATGAAAAATAAAATTAATAAGAAAGTCTATGCAGCAGATTCCTTTGAGGGCCTCCCTCGACCGCAGGTGGAAAAATACCCTGTTGATGCAGGCGATATACATTTTAAATTTCCGTCATTATCGGTTTCCCGGGAAGAAGTTGAAGAAAATTTTCGACAAATTAACCTACTTAATGAAAATGTAATTTTTGTTGAAGGGTGGTTTGAAGATACTCTCCCTATTTTACGAGAGAGTCTTGATAAGATTTCATTGCTTAGGTTAGATGGAGATATGTATGATGCTACATGGAATAGCTTAGTTAATCTTTATGACAAGCTTTCAATTGGTGGCATAATTATAATCGACGATTATAGTACGCATTTTCGGTGCAAAAAGGCAGTTCTAGATTTTAGAGAAAAATATGAGATTACAGAAGAAATAAAAGATCCAGAAGAGCCTGATGATTATTTTGGTCTTGGCTCGACATCAACTGGGCGCTCTAGTGGAGGTGTTGCTTGGTGGATAAAAGAAAAATAACATGAGCAGCATGAATAAGTCTAAAATAGAAAAACTTAAACTAGACAACATAACATTACTAGCATTAGGCTCTACTCAAATTAATGAAAATTTGATGGCATTAAAATATAGCACTAAAAATATAGATTTCGGAGCTGTTAAATTTATCTCCCATGAACGTCCTAAAAAGATACCAGACAATATTAAATTTGAAAAGTTTAATGATTTTGAAAATATAAATTTTAAAGAGTTTAGCTATTATTGTATTTATAAACTTGTAGAACATGTAAATACTGATTTTATGTTGATGGTCCAACCTGACGGATTTGTTATCAATCCGGAATCTTGGACTGATGAATTTTTAGAATGGGATTATTTGGGCGCCCCATGGCCAAATCAAAAAGATTCTTTTATTGATCCGTTTGGTAACCAGCAAAGAGTTGGCAATGGCGGGTTTACCTTGAGAAGCAGAAAAGTTTTAGAAGTTCCTTTAATTGAAGATATACCTTTCGAAGTTAATCAAGGAACATTCTATAAACATATGAATGCCGGATGCTATAATGAAGACGGCAATATCTGTGTACATAATCGTCATCTTTTTGAGAAACATGGAGTAAAGTTCGCTCCGGTGGAATTAGCAGCGAAATTTTCTCATGAAATTCCAGTTCCTGAAACTAAGGGAATAATAAAGCCCTTTGGTTTTCATAGATACTTCCCGGGAACCTATCCACGAAGATTTGATTTTAAGACATATGTAAAGGAGCCAGAGTGAATACCTTGAAAAAAATAAAGAAAAATTTTTTAGTTGTGAGCGATTATAATTGGCTGCCACAAAATTTAGAAGAATCGTGGGTCTGTAAATACACCGATAATTACTTAATTTACGATCGAGCCCACAGGTTTGAAGAGTCTGATAAAGTAAAACATCAAAAAAATGTTGGCCAAAATGTATATGATATATTTGATTTTATTGTTACTCATTATAATGATCTACCAGATGCAACAATTTTTTGTAGAGCATGTGTACACTACCCAAAGAAAACCCCGGATGGGGAGTCATACGGCAATTGCAGCGAAGAAAAGTTTGTTAGTTTAATGAATAACGATACATTTACGGAGCTTCACGATTTTGGTCCGGAAGTACATAATGGAACTAGTAGTAAAATGGCGGAGGATGGCGGGTTTTTAGAAATTAATAACAGTTGGTATTTGCACCATGTTCCATGGAAACATTTCAGTAATTTAAATACTTTTTTAAGAGACGTATATATAAATCCTGAAATTCCTAGATATATAAGATTCTCCCCCGGGGCAAATTATGTAATCCCCAAAGATGACATTTTAAAGTATAGTAAGAATTTTTATGAAAAGATAAGAGAATATCTCAGTTGGGATTGTGTAATAGGAGAAGCCCATATATTAGAACGATGCTTGTATACGATTTTCACATGTGATTACAAAGTAAAAGAAAAGTATAGGTGATTTTTAATGGCAACTATAAGGGCTTTTATGTTTCATGATATTCGGGACTTTGAAGATACAAATTTTCCTGATAGATATAAATTACGTTCGTTCTTAACAAAGAGGCAATTTATACATCAAATTGACTTAATCAAGAGTAGATATCACATAATAAAGAGTACTGACGTTCATAATATAAATTTAAATGAGGATAGGAATGACTATGCTGTTTTAACTTTCGATGACGGCTTATCCGATCATTTTTATGTATACAATTATTTGAAATCTATAAAAGCCAAGGCCACTTTTCTAGTTCCAACGGCTCCAGTCATGGAACAGAAGATGATACATTCTCATAAAATACAATTTATAATCGCATCTGCAAATGAAGAAACTTTGGTACGAGAAATATTAGGGAATTTTGTTAATAAGGGAGAAATTTGGGACAAGTATTCAAAAACAAAGTGGAGAGATAACTGGTGGTCAAAAGAAATGATTTTTTTAACTAATTTTCTTAGAAATTATAATACATCTTCTTTTGATAATCATACATATGCTGATTATTTGTTTAAAAAATATGTCTCCAAAGACCCTGAAAAATTTATTAAAGATTTTTATTTTAATCAGGATCAATTGAGGGAAATTAGCAATAATGGGGATATGACCATAGGAGGCCATGGATATACTTCTGATAATTTGTTGTTGATAGACAATGTTGAACATGATATAGAAGGGTCTTATAAATTCGTAAAGAAATATTCTGATGATTTTGTGTTTTCTTATCCCAACGGAGGATTTGACGAAAATATTAAAAGCGTTTTGAAAGAATGTGGATGCTCTCTTTCGTTCACTATCAACCCTAAAACAATAACTAATTTAGATTTTGTTGATTATTTGGAATTTCCTAGGTATGATGCACCTCAAAAAATAGAGGTCATATGAAAATAGTATATTACGGATATAGAGACTGGTCATTTGATATTTTTAGAAATGTCAAATTAAAGGATAAATATTTAATTACAACACAAGATTATGATATAATCGAAAGTGTCGATCCGGATTTGGTTTTCTTCGTGGGATGGAGTTATATAATACCTGATCATATAGTAAATAATTATACCTGTGTATGCTTACATCCCTCACCTTTGCCAAAATATAGAGGAGGGAGCCCGATACAAAATCAGATATTGAATAATGAAAAAGAAAGCGCTGTAAGTTTTTTTATTATGGATGAAGGACTGGATACGGGTGATATTTTATATCAATCAAGCTTCAGTTTAAATGGCTCCTTGGGCGATATATTTGATAGGATATCGATCTTGGGAGATGAGGGAATTAATTATATTATAGACAATTTTAATGATTTGGTGAAGATAAGAACAAAACAAAACAATAATAACGTCAGTTTTTTTAAGAGAAGAAGGAAAGCTGATAGTGAAATAAAATTATCTGATTTTGAAAAATATGATCCTGAATATCTCTATAATAAAATACGATGTTTAAATGATCCGTACCCTAACGCATTTATAAAATGTAAAAATGGAAGAAAATTGTTTATTATATCTGCAAGAATCGAGCCTTAAATGAAAAACGAAAAAATATTTATAACCGGCGGCGCCGGGTTTCTGGGCAGGAATTTAGTAGATAGGTTACACAAAGATAACGAAATAACAATTTATTCTAGAGACGAAGCCAAACATTATTATATGAAAAAAGACTATCCAAACGTCAATTTTTCCATTGGCGACATTAGAAATAAAGATCTTCTAATCAGAAAATCAAAAAATCATACTGTTGGAATCTTTGCTGCTTCATTAAAACAGATCGAGGCTTGCAATAGCGATTATGAAGAAGCTTCTAGAATAATAATTGATGGCGCATTTAATTCTAGGCTAGCCGCAGAACAAAACAATTTCAAATCTGCCTGCTTTATATCATCAGATAAAAGTAGAGCTGCAACAACATTATATGGCGCTATGAAATATGTTGCGGGTGAGGGGTTTATATCTGGTAGATCTAGTTGCAAATTAACAACAGCTATATATGGAAATGTGATGAATTCTAGCGGCTCTATAATTCCATTAATATGGAATTTTATAAAAAAAGGAGCTACCTTGGAATTATATGGCGATGAAATGACTAGGTTTTTATTAGATGTTAAAGATGCTATTGACTTGATAATGAAATCTGTAAACTATGAAAATTGCAATATTGTTCCGATAGCTAATTCTTTCAAAATTAAAGATTTGTTCGATATATACGAAGAAGAATTTGGATTGTCATATAGAGTTACCGAACCTAGAGTTGGTGAAAAGATTCATGAAATAATGGCGTCTAGTGAAGAAATTAGAAGAATGGAATTGATAGAAAAAGAAGGCATTTATTTATTATATCCAAAGAAAAATATAAATAAGATAAATTTTATTAATAATGAATATTCGTCTAGGGATTATTGCTTATCCAAGGATGATTTATGCAAATTTTTGAAAACTAAGAATTTTTATCAAAAATGAAAATAATAATATTTGGCTCAAATGGAATGTTAGGAAGTTATTTAAAACTTCATCTGGAAAAAGAATATAGCGTTATGGCATTAACTAGGAAGGATATTGACTTATCATTCATCGATGAAGCAAGGTTATTAGCTTTTATGTTTGACAATATAGCTGCGAACGATGTTGTGGTGAACGCATGCGGAGTTATAAAGCAGAGAGATTATAACGTGATTGAAATGTTGATGGTCAATAGTATTTTCCCTCATATTTTGGCAAAATTTAAAAAATATGTTGGATGTGATATTATACATATAACAACCGATTGCGTGTTTAGCGGTTCTAGGGGAGGTTATGTGGAATCAGATAATCACGACTGTATCGACGACTATGGCAAAAGCAAATCTTTGGGTGAAAATTTAACAATAACGAATATCAGAACGTCAATAATTGGAGAAGAGAAATTAAACAAAAGATCTTTACTTGAGTGGGTTATTTCCAATAAGGGGAGAGCTATTGACGGCTATCAAAATCACTTCTGGAATGGCATAACTTGTTTGGAATTATCAAAATTGATTAAAAATATTATAAAAAATAATTCATTTTGGTCCGGTGTGAAGCATGTATTTTCGCCTGATATTGTTTCTAAATATGAACTGGTTACTATGATAAATGACGTTTATGATTTAAATATGACTATAAGTAAAAAGCAAACTGATAAATGTTATAGGGATTTGTCAACATCCATGGAAAGAGTGATCGAAAAACCTCTATATGAGCAAATACTGGAATTAAAAGATTTTAATTTAAAAGAGAAAATAAAGGATAGGAAATTATGATAGTAAATGAGCTATATAATGGATCGGGCCTTGGCAACCAACTATGGAGATATACCGTCACAAGAGTAATTGCCTTAAATAATGGTTATGAATATGGTATAATGAATCCACAAAAATTCAAGGCGCCAAGAATAATGAATTTAGATTTTGGTAAAGAAGTCATAGGGGGCTCAGGCCCGGAAGGAGGGCCACCAACTTCATTACCAGAGGGGATTGAAAGATACTACGAAGAAAAGGCGCTTATTCATCCAGATTTTAATTGTGATTGTAGGTTATACGATCCAGATTTGGCAAACATTTCGGATAATACAAAGATTGATGGTAACATGGAATCAGAAAAATATTTAGAAGGAAGAAAGGATGAAGTTAGGCAGTGGCTTAAAATAAGAGATGATAAGCAAATTCGCAGTCTTTCCAGAGATAATATTTGCATCTTGTCCTTCCGCGGCGGCGAATATATTGGGGTAAAAGATTTATTTTTGCCACAATCTTATTGGCATAATGCCATGAAAATAATGAAACAGCGCAATCCAAATATGCAATTTAAAGTAATAACTGATGATCCATACACGGCAAAAGGAATGTTTCCTGATCTTTCTGTGTTTCACTATAATACAGAAGTTGATTGGGTACTCGTTAGAAATGCTAAGAACATTATAATGTCGAATTCTAGCTTTGCTTGGATTCCAACTTGGATTAACGATGAAATTTTAAATGTTATTGCCCCAAAGTATTGGGGAAGGCACAATGTTTCAGATGGATTTTGGGCCCAAGGAGATTCTTTGACAAAAGGTTGGGAATATCTTGATAGAGAAGGCAGCCTTTTTTCTTATGAAGAATGTAAAAGAGAGAAAGATAGGTATGAAGAAGATAATATTGAGCTTTATAAAATTTATGGGAGAGGGTGATGAAGCCAAAAATATATGATTGTTTTCCGTTTTTTAATGAATTAGATCTTCTAGAGATAAGATTAAATTATTTAGACTCGGTAGTTGATTATTTTGTTCTGTGTGAATCCAAAGTGACCTTTTCTGGAATTTCAAAAAAGTTATTTTATGAAGAAAATAAAGAACTTTTTAAAGAGTTCGAACATAAAATAATACATGTAATAGTAGATGATACGCCACAGGAATTAATTGGTGTCGACCCATTTAGAACGGACCAGCACCAGAGAAATTCTATTATCAAGGGGTTACAAAATTGTTCTGACGATGATATAATTATAACGAGTGATCTAGATGAGTTTCCGAATTTTAATAGAATCAAGAATCTTAAAGAGTTTTATAAGCCAAACATTTTATTTCATCTGGCGCAGGGCATGTATTACTATTATTTTAATCTTAGAGAAACATCTGGAAATTTATTGTCCCACAGCGGAGAATTTGAAGGAATTAAAAATAAAAAGTGGTTGGGAACAAAAATTTGTAATTATGGATTTTTAAAAGAACATGGAGTTGACAAGTTAAGGCATCCTTCTTTGAGGGAAGGTGGCACGAGAATTGATCAAGGCGGTTGGCACTTTACATATGTTGGAGGACACAAAGAAACAACGGCGAAACAGAGGGTGTTATTGAAAATAGAATGTGCCGCACATCAGGAGTTTAATAATTCATTTTATAAGACAAATGTGCATAAAAACATAGAAGAGAATAAGGATGTATTTTTTAGAGATTCTAAATTTGAAATTGTAGAGTTGGATGGCAATTTTCCTGATTATATTGTCAAGAATAGAAATAAATTTAAGCATTTAATTAAAGAGTTAGAATGAAATGAAAAATATTTTTAAGGATATTAAAGTTTTTAATCCTAAAGTATTTGTTGACAAAAGAGGGATATTTTTTGAGTCTTATAGCTTCGAGATGGAGGGAATTTTAAAGCAAGAATTTGCACAAGACAATCATTCTTACTCTTATAAAAATGTTATAAGAGGTCTTCATTACCAGTGGGACAAGCCTATGGGGAAATTTGTTCGTGTTGCGAGTGGAGCAATTATAGATTATTTTGTAGACATCAGAAAAGACTCTCCAACATATGGACAATACGATTCTATCCATTTAAGTGGGGAAAACAAAATTGCTATTTGGATTCCGCCGGGATTTGCACATGGCTTTGAGACATTGGAAGACAGCGCAATTGTGTTATATAAATGCACGGCATTCTATAACAAAGGTGGTGAATCAGGAATTAATCCGCTTGATAAACAAATTAATATTCCATGGAAAATGGATAAATCAGATATGATAATATCGGATAAAGACGCGAGTTCGCAAACATTTGCTGAATATTCTTTGGAGCCTAAATTTTAAGAAGGAGAAAAAAATGAAAATTGTTGTAACTGGTGGTAGAGGATTTATAGGAAGCCACTTTGTTGAACGAGCTTTGATAGAAGGCCATAGTATTGTCGATATTGATAAGCTTGGATATGCTTCAAACGCAGAACTTCCATGGGATAATCACCCAGATTATAAATTTATTGAAGAAGATATTAGCGAAATTAATCATATTCCCTTTTGTGATGTGTTAGTTAATTTTGCAGCAGAAAGCCATGTTGATAATTCTATTAATGATACTGATCCATTTGTTAAGAGTAATGTGATTGGTGTGCATAATTTGCTTGAATTGGTGAGAGGGAAACCTTCTTATGAACGGCCTTTGTTTTTTCATATAAGCACAGATGAAGTATACGGAGATATATTGGAGGGAGAATTTTCAGAAGAAGATAAACTAACGCCCAGCAATCCATATTCTGCAACGAAAGCGGCCGCTGAAATGCTTGTTTTAGCATATAATCGCACATATGGCATAGACTATATTATATCGAGAAGCAGCAACAATTATGGCGATCGACAATATGAGGAAAAATTAATTCCAAAATGCATTTCCAGCATCAAGGGGAATAAAAAAATACCAATTCACGGAGATGGAACATATATTAGGGATTGGCTTTATGTAAAAGATAATGTGGATGGGATATTCGCCATTATTGAAAGTGGTGTGAAGAACGAAATTTATAACATTTCTGCTGAAAATTATATGACCAATCTTGAAGTTGCAGATACGATTTTGTCTTGGCATGATCGCACTAGAGAAATGATACGATTTGTTGAAAATCGATGGGGCCAAGATTTGCGATATGCAGTCACTTCTTTGAAATTAAGGAATTTGGGCTGGAAACCAAAACATGAAAAAGGCTTGTTTAAATGGTTTTAAAGCCCTTAAAAAAAGTATTTTTAACCGGCGGAAGCGGAACTCTCGGTATTGAAATGAGAAAAAAATCTCCTCAATTGATTGCGCCTTCGAAGGATGAATGTAATATACTTTTGCTTGGGCAAATTGAGAAAAACTTAGACATTTATAAGCCAGAGATTTTCATACATGCCGCCGGATTTACCAACGTCAAGAGCGCTGAAGAAGACTCTGATAACTGTATTGATATTAATGTGATGGGAACTATTAATGTCATTAAAGCATGTCGAAAGAGGGGGATAAAGTTGGTATTTATTTCTACTGATTATGTCTTTGATGGGAAAAGGGGGTATTATAAACTAGATGATCCCATTAATCCGTTATCATATTATGCTAAGACAAAAGGAGCAGCAGAATTAATTGTTCGAACTTACCCAAATCATTTAATTATACGAACTTCGTTTTTTGGGTATGATTTTCCTTATGATAAAGCTTTAATTGATCAATGGACAACAAAAGACTATGTTGATATAATTGCGCCAAAAATATTAAAAGAGGCCATGAGTAATAAGATTGGCGTTGTTCATGTCGGATCCGAACGAAGAAGCATATATGAAATAGCAAAAACACGAAACCCTTCTGTTAAAGAGTTCAAAATGGAAAATATTAATTTTCCAATCCCTAGAGATGTTAGCTTAGAGGTGTGTAAATGAAAAATAATGTGAGTGATTTAAAAACGGGCTTCATAGCAGGTTCGTTTGATTTAGTCCATCCCGGGTATATAAAGATGTTCGAGGATGCAAAGAGAGTATGTGATTTTTTAATTGTAGCCCTACACGACGATCCGTCATCCGAAAGACCTCATAAAAATAAGCCCGTACAGACGGTAAAAGAGAGAGGAATAATTTTAGGTGCTATTAAACATATTGATGACATCGTTTGTTATAAAACAGAAGATGATTTATATAATCTATTGCAAGAGCTTAGGCCAGATGTTAGAATATTAGGATCTGACTATAAAAGTAATCCGAATTATACTGGCTATGATCTCAACATTCCTATTTATTTTCATAGTCGAGATCACCGCTGGTCGTGCAGTGAACTAAAGAGCCGGATCATACTAGAGGCTTCCAAATGAGTGTAATATTAATAACTGGTGGATCCGGCATGGTAGGTACAGCCGTAAAGCACGTATTGCCTAATGCTTTATACCCGACTAGAAAGGAACTCCCTTTAAGCGAAAACGTTGTCTTTAAAGATGTTGATTATATTATTCATCTGGCAGCCAAGGTCGGAGGGGTTAAAGCAAACATCGATTTTATGGGGGAGTTTTATTACGAAAATGAAAGAATCAACCAAAATGTTCTGCAAGCGGCAAAAGAAGCTGGTGTTAAAAAGGTTATATCCCTTCTATCAACTTGTGTATATCCGAATTCCTCACATATACCTCGTTATCCTCTTATAGAAGAATATTTGCATCTGGGGCCCCCACATATTTCGAATTACGGATATGCATATGCAAAGCGCATGGTTGACGTAATGTCCCGCGCTTATCGAGAACAATATGGATGCAATTTTATAACTGCTATTCCAAACAATCTTTATGGAGAAAATGATAATTTTGATTTAGAAGACAGCCATGTCATTCCAGCATTAATGAGAAAAATATGGGAAGCAAAAATAAATAATAAGCCTTCCGTGGAATGTTGGGGCGATGGCTCTCCATTAAGAGAATTTACATACTCAGAAGATATTGCAAGGATATTAATGTTTTTAATGGACAACTATAATGAAAAAGATCCGATAAATATAGGAAACACAGAAGAATATTCCATTAGAGATGTAGTATTCCTTCTATGTCAATATTTTAAATATGACGGAAAAATCATTTGGAATACTAATATGCCTTCCGGCCAGTTGAGAAAGCCCACTAATAATCAGAAGCTTCTTGATTTGGGGTGGAAAGAGGAGTGGTATACGCCGTTCAAAAGTGGTTTAAAAAAAACTTGTGAATGGTTTATAATGAACTATCCAAGTGTTCGAGGTATTAAGTGAAGACAGCAATTATAACAGGTATTACCGGACAAGACGGTTCTTATTTAGTAGAGCTTTTGCTAGAAAAGGGGTATTGTGTAGTCGGATGTAAAAGAAGAACCTCTCTTATATGCACAGAAAGAATAAATGATGTTTATGAACATCCTAATTTTAAATTAGAATATTTTGATCTAAACGACGTGGGAAATATTTATAGGCTTTTATCTAAATATAAGCCTGATGAATTTTATAATCTTGCAGCACAATCTCATGTTAGAGTATCTTTTGATATTCCAGAACACACAGTTGATGGTGTAGCCATGGGAACTCTGAGGATATTGGAGGCTATTAGGAACATTTTACCCACTTGCAAGTTTTATCAAGCTTCATCTTCTGAGATGTTCGGAGATAATCCGGAATTTCCGCAAAACGAAACGACCCGACTTATGCCAGCTTCACCTTATGCGTGTGCAAAAGTTTTTGCACATAATTTAGTGAGAAATTATAGACAATCTTATGGGCTGCATGCTTCAAGCGGTATTTTGTTTAATCACGAATCTCCCAGAAGAGGAGAAACTTTTGTAACTCGAAAGATTACAATTGCAGCCGCTAGAATTAAGTTAGGATTGCAGGATAAATTATATCTTGGTAATCTCGAGGCCAAAAGAGACTGGGGATTCGCCGGCGACTATGTTGAAGCGATGTGGCTAATGTTACAAAAAAAGTCACCAGATGATTATGTAATAGCGACCGGCGAAACATGTACCGTTAAAGCGTTTCTAGAGGAGGTTTTTGCTCATGCAGGGCTCGAGGTGGAAAAACATATAAAAATCGATGAGCGGCTTTATAGACCCCATGAGGTACCTCTCCTGTGGGGAGACTGTTCGAAAGCCAAAAAAGAACTTAAATGGGAACCCAAGGTGAAATTTAAAGATTTGGCAAAAATGATGTATGACAGCGATTATATGCTTGAATGTCAAAAATTGAGATTAATGCCTTGACATATTTTAACAAAGGAGAATTAAAATGAAACTTTCACATCAAGCAATGGGAGCTGTAATGCTGGCCCTTCAGAATTCAATTCTAGAACAAACGGATATTGTCCCGGTTTTAGAGGGCTTTGACTTTGATCTTACTGATAATAACGATTTGGTGGTCATAAACCCCCCGCAAGCCAAAATTTCGGATGAAATAGCAAAACAATTGAAGGCCGAGGCGGATGCCTAAATATGATTATCAATGCAAAAAATGCGGTTTTGTATTTGAATTTCGCCATGAAATTAGAGAAAAACTTGAAAAACACCCCAAATGCGAACAAAAAGAGTGCGATATACACAAAGTTCCGAGTTTTTTTAGATTATTTATCCCGCTTCAGAAAAAATCTAACCGCAAGCCCGGTGAATTGGTCAAGAAACACATCGAAGAGGCGAAAGAGGAGATTAAAGACCAAAAAAAAGAACTAGGAAAGGAATTAGATAAATGATAATAATTTTATATAGCGTTATAATAACGTTGTTGGTTCTTTTTTGTTTTTTTTATATTCGATATTTGCTACAGAAGCTTGTTTTCTTCGCCGAAAACATCGATAATTTGAGAGAGGAGGTTCAAGAATATGTCGTCCATCTTAAATCTTTATACGAAATGGAAATGTTCTACGGCGATGAGACAATCGAGGCCTTGATTAGCCACACAGTTCATGTTTTAAATAAAATAGAAGATTTTGAAGATTTTTATTCTCTCCTCGCGGATCCAATCATAGAATCAGAGGAGGAAAATTATGAGTCAGAAGAAAATTCGTCGTCGTAGGAGGAAGGGAAAATCAAAAAAATATTTTACACAAGTTCATGAAGATGCCATTGTTAAATATGCTATGTCAGAAGATATCAGAATAAGAACAAAGCTTTATAAAGAGTTAATACGACCAGTTTTCCACGAAATGGTTGATAAAATTGTATATACCTACAAATTTAATAATTTACCAAACGTCGATTGCCTCAAGGAAGAGTGCAAGATTTGGCTTGTCACCATCCTAGAAAAATTTGATCCCTCTAAGGGACATAAGGCTTTCTCTTATTTTTCCGTTATAACTAAAAATTGGTTTATCCAAAAAACCAAAAAGAATAAAACCAAACTCATTCGAGAAATTGAATTCGAAAATATCCATACAGTTCAAGAAAAATTAGTTGTCATTAATGAATATCATAATTTAAGGGAAAAGGAAGAATTTTTTATGCTTTTAAAGGTTGAAATTGTTAAATGGAAGGCCATGAATTTAAGATCAAATGAATTAAGAGTCATAGAAGCAATCCAAATTCTTTTTGAAGAGAGAGATAACATCGAAATTTTTAATAAAAAAGCTATTTACTTGTATCTGAGAGAAATTACTGGAATGAATACAAAACAAATAGTAAATAATTTAAACAAAATCAGACAGAGATACAAGACTTTTAAATCTAAGTGGGATGACGGAGAACTTTAATGAGTTTCGAAGAGAAAATGAAAGATGCAGTAAATAACATCGAAAATGATCGCGCTGCGATCAATGCTGTGCTGACAGATGCTATGATTTACCTCAAGCAAAACGTTGAAAACCACAGAAGCACCGGACAAGTGGTCGCAAAGTATTTCGAAGCTTTGCAAAGATCAAATGATCAGTTGATTAAGATTCTTGCTCTCAAAGAAAGGAGAGAAAGAACCGAAACGGATGACATATCAGCAGATGAATTATATGATCTAATTGACAAAAAAGAGAAGGAATAAGTTTAATGGCGGACAAGGAACCACTTTCTGTTGATATTGATCACACAAAGGGAAAAAGTGAATTTGGTATAGAAAAAGATCCAAGATCAGATGCCGCCAGCACTCTTGGTCAGGCAATTGCGAAAACTTTAAAGCCCAAGGGAGTGTTAGCTGATAAAAAAGAGCATACTGCTATTGTCTTATCAAAGAACCTTAGTGGCGGCAAAGAGGGATACCATCTTTATGTGCCCATGGTTCACCAAACGAAAGACATGCCCCTCGCCCTAAAGTCAGCGGCATCTCCACTTAAGGGCAAAGATAAAACAAACGCTTATAACGTAGAAGTTTTATCGAACTTCAATGATGGAACAAGCTATATGGATTCTGATGTTGGTGAGCTAAAAGAAGGGGATGCCGTAATCATAACATATTCCGATGTTGTTGGGGGTATACCCTCAAAGGGCCGCGTTAAAAAGAAAAAAAATCAAGCTCTTACTGCGGATCAAGCTACAAAGCTTTTTCAAGAAGGAGCTATTAACCCCGGAGGCGGACCCTTTGGTTCCTCAGTCGGTTCCTCCGCGGCCTCAAACTTAAAAAGAACGAGCGGAACTACTCCTTCTCCGGTAAAAATCACGAAGCAAAAATTGCTTGCCAGAAATAAAAAAATTCAGAAATCAAAAGAATCTCCTTGTAGGTCAATATATCAAAATAGGCGGGATCTTGCAAAATATAATAACTATGAAGGAGACATGAGGGTTTTTAAATCAAAATGTGACGATTTCCAAAGTATGATGAAACAGATGCAGCAGACAATAAACAGCGGTGTTGCAAAAAGTCTTCTAGATAAGAATGGCCTAGGCGATAATTTTAAAAGAATAATGTTAGAGGTGTTTGTTGGAGGGCCTTATCTTTATCAAGGAAAGGCGGAGTTTACCGGTGAATATGTATACGGAAGCGGATTTGCAAGAAATTCACAAGGCCAGAAAAATGCTCGAGCCTTAGCCGGCGGATATACAATGAAAGGGTATGGAGCATATTCGGAATACTGGAAGCAACAAGGAAATCTAAAAGAACATCCTCCACTTGGATGGAGGATGACTGGCGCCTTCGATTGCTTGGCGCTTACTGTATATCTGGCACTTAAATCCGGATTCTTGGCTAATGTCTTAGAGAGGGATCTGCAAAAAACAAACTCTAATTGCTGTGGCCCGGGCGATACTTATAGGCATACTCAAGCTTTTCAACTAGGAATAGAGCAATGGGCAGCAACCCCCGGGGCTAACGGAAATTATCTTAACCCCTACGGGCATCAATTTACTTCTGCTGGAGACGGAGCAAAACTCTTGACATCTGGTAAGGGAAAGGGGTGGTATGCGGTTAATTATTTTAATGCCGGAGGCCATTCACAAAAAAATGCATATAAAAGAGGCCCGAGACAGGCTATGTGGCTTAAATACGAAGGCGGAACAGGACCCGGAAATATAATAAGATACGGATCTAAGGGCAATCGGAAAGTTAGATTACAGCTTATGTGGTCTCATGCATACGCAGACTATACTGGAGATTTTGATAAAATGCCGTCAACACCCCCGGCCGCGCCCCCTCAAAAACGATATCCACCCGGGGACTGCCGTGATCACAGAGGCCGGCCATACGACAAAGGCGGGTGCTACCGCCCGGGCACGGATCCAGCACCTTCAGATCTCTATCCTCTTGCGCAGTGGATCCCGGCCGCAGATGATACAAAAAGAGGTAGTCTGAATCCGTCCAGTGTTCGAAACATAGTGTTTCATACTACCGGTGGCTCCGGGACTGATTACGGAGCAATTAAGTGGTTTCAATATGCAGAGCGCAGTTCGAAGACGTCAACACATTTTGTGATTAATTATAACGGACAGGTTACACAGATGCATGATTTAAATACTTTGACGATTCACGCTGCAAGGAATAATTCTACATCAATCGGTATTGAACATGTGGGGCCAGGCCGCGCCGCCCGCGCAGGGGGTCCACATCCCGGGCCGCCAAAAGACACTCCAAACGCAGCGTGGTGGGCTGGGACAGATGGAACTAGAATGTTGGAGGCATCAGCGAAGTTAGTAGCTTGGTTGTGTGACAAGTATAATATTCCGAGACAGAGAGCCATGGGCATTAGGAGCATGCGCCCTGCAACGAAGGGAATAGTTTTACACCGTGAAATTTCTGGTCGGGGTGGTCATCATGATCCCGGTCCTTATTTCCCTTGGGATAGATATATACAAATGGTGAAAAATGCATAGTAATAAAAAAGGATAAACAGCAGTAATTTAAGGAGATTTTGATAATAATGCCTGATATTGATAAAAATATTAATGAAAATCGATTTAGCCTAGAGCAAAAATCTTCTATTGATTGGTTATCCGAAGCAGATAAGAGATCAAAAATAGTTGGATTTGCAAACTCTTCTATGATAATCCCGCAGCCTTCCTTGATCGCATCCGGAATTGAAGCAATCTTTCCAGCATCCGGATTTGATCAAAGTAACGCACAAATTGTAATTGCCCGTGATCGACCCTCTTCTATATTTTCAGGATATGGGGGAAAGGGCCATCAAAAGTGTTCCACAATTGATATTGTAGCCGGCCGCGTTTCCGCAGTTTCTGCAACAACATTTGTTGAACCTAATGGTGAGGAGGTTGAATTTAGCGTTGATCCTAATTTTGAAATGGACGCGGCAAGGATATATATTTCTGAGAAAACGGATATTGATAAGAATTTTAGGTTAAGAGAGCAGGAGCATCAGTTTGCTCCTAATTTAGAGGGGCGATCTGCTATTGGGATGAAAGCTGATGCAATTAGGATTATAGGGAATGAAGGTGTCAAAATTGTTACCGGGGTTTATAAGAAGAATTCAAGAGGCGGAAGCTTAACTAAAGCGGGAATTGAATTGGTCTGTTTAAATGGTAATGATGGAGTGTTTGCCGTACAGCCATTCGTTAAAGGGGATTCTTTAGTTAGTAGTTTGAATAAGCTTCAAAATCATATTTATAAATTAAATGCTTTGGTTATAGACTTTATAAAGAATCAGCAACAGCTAAATGTTTTAAACTCCAACCATAACCACAATTCTCCTGCTCTTTTAACTCCAACTGGCCCACCGGCATTGGGTATTCCGGATCCATATCAAGCAATATTTAAATTTTCTAAAAAGAGTATCGACAAAGTTCAAAAGAAATTGCAAAATAACTCAACCAATCTTGATAATTGGGAAAAAATATATTTGTCTCAAGATAGCAAAGATTGGCTTTTATCTAGATATAACGGCACAAATTAAGGAATTTAGTGATGGCAGAGCTTACTAAAAAAGAGAAAGAAGACGTCTATAATGCCCGGGCCGCTGTAGAAAATATAAAATTAATTCAAGGCGCCCAAATAGCCGCCGGCCCTCATAATAAGGCTGCGCCGGCTCTTAAAGCCGCAGCCGAGGGCGCCTTATCTGATATGATGAGCGTTTCTGCGTTTAGCCATTTAGTTAATCTTTTGTCTAGTGATATAAGCGTCCAAGAAGTATACAAATCGACCGTTAAAGCTCACCTTGTATTTTTACAATCCAGAGAGCAAAAAGATCCACAAAAAACTCTCGTCCAAAGACATGTCCACAAAAAAGATCCCGTCAAAAATCCAAAAGAAAGAAAGATTTTAAAAAAGGTTGAAAAACAAAAAATAAAATCTGATAATAAATTATACAAAACTCCTTCTGAAATATTTTCTGATTTTTCTATTCGTAATGATGAGCAAATCACAAATGCGATATTTGATTTCGAAACTAGGTGGAAGAATAATAATCAAAAAGTTGGTAACGTATTTGTATCAAACTACGGGGATCTTAAAAAGGATTTTGAAAAAACTTTAAACGAAATTAAATCTCCGTATATGAAGATAGCAAAATATTACAATAATTATGCTACAAAATTTGGATTTGCCGAACTTGTTCAAAACAGTTTAAATTGTTTAATTCAAAATACACCGTTATCAGTTGTTAAAGCTGCGTATGACGAGGCGCAAAAAGAAATTGACGATTTCTTGAAAGATGCTGATACAGTTGTTACAGAATCTTTAAATATAATTGATAAGTCAATCGGAATTGCTGAGGAAGTCTACGATACCACTCGAGAGATAAAAAAAGAATTTAAAGATTACAAAGTCAGCCTTAAGGATATCGACATACCAACGACTCAGGATATAATTCGGAATAAACTGAGGAAACTATTTCTAGATGTTCTTCTTCCGATGATTACATCACAAATTGCAAATATTTTAAATATTATTCTTGATAATGCATGCGGAGATACAACGTCCGGGGATGTATCATCTGATTCTCCTCCGGGCTCTGTGGATATATCAGATATTATTGACGAGTCATCTTTTGTAAATCAGCTTAAGAATATTTATGGCGTTGGGCCTGAAACGCTGCCTGAATACTCATCGGCTTTGACTGATATATCTGGCTTTCTAACTCCTCGAGAGATTTGTGAGTTGTTTAATGGCGAAGCATCTGAAACGACTTTGGAATTGGTAAGTAACTTCATATCAATTTTTTATAAAAAAATAGCTTTGAGAATGAACACAAAACAGAGAATTGTCTCCTTTTTTATTTTGATGGGGCAATTATCTGCTAAAGATTTTTGCAAACAAATAGATTTAAATACTATAAATAATGAATTCTGCACCGGTACTGATGAATATTCAACTAGTTTGAGAGCATGTCTTTTAAAAAGAAATCCCGATTTAGCCACAGAAACCAGACAAAAATATTTAGATAAAAAGAAACAACAAATAAAGGCCGCATTAAAGATCTCTTATTATCCTCTTGATATGAGAACAGATGTGATCGAGCTTAATAAAGTTTTTGAAAATATAGAAAAAGAGCAAACTTTGGCCCCTCTTTTGGAAATCGCAGACGAATTTAAAAGCAAATATAAAGAATCTTTAAAAAATATGTCATCTAATTTTGTTGCAAATTATGAGGTTTTAATAGAAAAAGAATCTTTTATCTCGAATGTCTTGGGGAGGATAAAGTCTGCCGGCACCACATTACCTGAAGGGATAGAGGACTCTCTTAAAACCATTCCACTTTTGGTTTCCAAGCATGAAAAGCAAATTTTTCCGGAAATTGTGCCTGCTTTGTTTTTGACAAGAAGAAATGTAAATGGAACTTATCCAACGAACAAATATGAAATCAAAAAGACGTTTAGCACTTATCATCCTGCTTTGGATGGTTACAAAAATTTTATAAAAAGTTTATTAAGTTTAGATGCTGCAGATATTAGCATCAATAAAGATAAATTACCTTATAGTTCTCAAATTATAGCACCGTATTATACAAAAGTGCTATCTCATGAATATTGGAACCTTAACCGGACTGCCAATAATCTTTTAAAAACGGAACAAGATATGTTGTCTAAGGGAGATTTTATCTGGACTTCAGGGTTCACGGGTGACACTCCGGATACCAAGGTAACAAAAAATGCTAAGATACATAATTTTAATATTTCTGTGAATTCATCTGCTGCAGCAGGCATCCTTCAACAGCCTTACGAAGACTATATAAAAAATATTACGGGCAATAATGATAAAATTTTCTTGAAAAATAAGGATCTGACTTTTGAGAGTTATGTCGCATCCACTTATAATGAATTAGCAAATATTTGTACAAATAGTATTTTCGCTAAAAAAATATCTGTGGGACCGGCATCAAACAATGATAGCGGAAAAATGTCCGGCATAGAATTGATGCAGTTGTCTCCGGAGCAACGCGCTGCATGTATTGAAGGATTAGACCTTAATTTTGATCTTATCAACTTTGATAATATTGCTAGGCAAATAGCCAATATTAATATTTTAGGATTTAATCCAAACTTAAATGATGAAGATGAAGGACGAGAAAAATTCTTTAATAATCTAATGATATTTAAAAGCCAAATTTTAGATTTTGTGATAAAATCGATTTTTGTTTTTTCTGAGTTTAATTTTGAAGAAAATGAAATTGACGACACCATGGTTGATTTTGTTTATTTAGAATTTTTTAGAGGCTTGTTAGAAAAAGATAGTGAACTTAAAGAAGAGAGCGATGAATTTTTAAATTTAGACACGCAAGCACAAACGACGTTTATCGAAGATATAAGATGGTCAGAGTTTAAGGGCATAAAATCAGTTAATATAAGCGCTACTCTTCCGCAAGGAGGAGATCAATCAAAATTTGATGATATGATCGTGGATATTACTGGTGCAAAAAATATGGCCCCAATCCCGGGAAACCCGTCCGACGTCGCAAAACAAATTAGTTTGACATATAATGTTGCAAACACATTGCGTTATTTTGGTTCTGGTAAAAATGAAGGTAGCTTTTGCGAGGCAATAAGAACATTAATTCGAAAAGAAATATCGAATATGTCGAAGGCTTTGAAAGATATAATCTACACAGATTTGCAAAAACAATCAAAAATATTTAACCTAGAAGACAGGTTCATCGAGAAGAAATTAAATATACTTTCAATTGCTGAACAAAAAACTCGTGGTTTTACTAACATGCAAGGGGATTGGATTGACTCCACAATAAGAAAAATGATTGGGGAAGTGATGTCATATGATCATCCTTATTTCGAAACAACAAAACGTGGAGATACGTATGCTGAAGAAAGATTAGCCTTTGCTATTCAGTCTCAAATGGGCGGAGAATCTTTCTTTTTTACGAGATTTTCCAACTCCACCGGCTTTTTCCCAGAGAGGGGACAAAAAACAGTAGATATTGAAGTTATATCATGTTTCTTTGATAAGTCTTGGGAAAAGTCCGAAGCCGTACCAGATTCTAAATCTTTGTCCCTATCAGGATTTAACTCTTATAAGATCGACGAAGAAGCCATCGCCAATAAGATTTTTAAATTGGATCCCACGAAGAAACATTATTTAGCAGTACACACCGACGCCGACTTTAGAAAATTTACACAACAAGACGTTATCGGTTATTCAAAAAGAAGCGCGGCCGGGGGGTTAATAGGCCCGGGAGCCCTTGGTCTTTACGATGCGCTTCAATTTTCCGGACCAAATACAACTACAGCCAATCTTACGTCAGAAAACGTAATCCATATATTATTTAATAATGCTTATTGGGTAAAACAAGGCAGTAAAGAAGGAGATCCCTCCAGAATTGCCTCGGGCACTCGGGCACTTCAAAATCGTTCCCCCTACCTAGTTGTGGAAATAGAAAATTATTTTAATATGACAATCGCATATCAGTGGGCCGGGTATAATACTCCCTTAACTGGCTGGTTAAAGCAAAACCCAGCGCTCCAAACTAAAAATGGCCTTGGACGTCCCCATTATGAGCTGATGTTAGAAATACTCGATGCAGCAAGAAAATATGTTAATAAGAATAAGGGAAAAGGAGGCGGCAGCCCATTTGTAGAATTCCTTCCCGGCGGACAATCTCAACTAGTTGGAATGAAAATGGTGGATCCTCCCGCTTTAACAAAAACAAGAACTGAATTAGGATATACACAGCAGGAATATGATGCAGTCAAGAAAGGTGGATACAGTTATTTATATGAACCTCCTTCAGCCGGCCCCTATAATAAAGATCATACTGGATTTAGAAGATTTTCTACTAGAAATTATCCTTTTTCGGCTTTATCTCAGCTTTTTCAGAGAACAAAATGGCTTATTGATGACTCCAAACATGGGACGATACAGCAGAAATCACCACTTGTAGACAGTCAAATGACTAATCGCTCTTTAATACAGGAAAAATATGTTAAAAATAGTTATATCTTGGATATTATAAAAAATGCCAAACAAAGAATCACACCAGATTCTGTATCTTTAATAGATGATTGGAGATATAGATGGGTAAATTATAAAACATCTCCAATTGCGAAGTTTAAAGTTAATATTGATAACTACAGTGCTTTTAAAACAAATTTTAAAAAAGAACATGGTAGGGACGCAACTGATGACGATTATTTGAATATTTGCCTTAAGCCAAAAATAATAGAGGAATTCAAAAAACAGCCTGTTATTCCAAAAGAATTATATAAATCAACTTTCCCTCTTAAGGGCATGATTTCTCATGTTGCTTGCAATTTAAACAATTATATTGAATATATTAACAACGTTGAGCCTAAATTAGGGCTCGAGTCTATGCCCAAAAGAATTGTAACTGTTCGTTCTTTGGATGATTTTTCTCTTTTTAATAATAATCTATTAACTGATCCTCGAAAAGTAGGTATACCCATCATCCCGGGCCTGAGTGGAGCAGGAATAGTAAGTGGGGCAGGTTTAAGCGCATCTCAGATTCAGGGTATTGCTAGTGCAAACGCCAATTTATCAGCATTAGATATAATTATGATGTCAAAGACATTTAGTTTTGCAATCTATTTTATTAAAACTGCAATAAAGCAATATTTGTCTATTATGGAACAGCAAGATATGAATCTCAAGATTTCAAAATCCATGGCAGATGCAATTGGAACTGTGGTGAGGAATATATATACAGCATCGCAGAGCATATCTGCTTCTGCGAACAAGTTAGGAAGTATTTTCGGCGCAGATACACAGGGAAAGGGAATCCCTTCGCAATCTGAATTAATGTCTCAATTTAGGGGAATGAAGCTTCTTTTTAATCCTCCGGTATTTCCTTTTGCTATTGGTAATGCTTTCTGGCTCTGGCCGAGTTCCTTTCCGCAGTGGATTGCTTATTTAATACTTGAGCCTGTTTTAATAGCGATAGAAATGAGCGAAGATGCTGGATTATTGGAACAGCTAAGAGCGGCCTTGTTTGCAGACGATAAAGACAATTCATTATCCGCGCCAAAAGAAAATCTCGAGAAGGCGCAAAAATTAGCAGAAGATAATGCAGCGAAAAGCAATCCGATTCAAAAAACAAAAGACGGAGAAACTTTCCAAGAAACTCTAGGTGGTGAATATTTATTACCAGATGGAAGAGAATATGTTGGAAAATATCATACTCATGCAGATGGTACGGTAATGACTGACGAGGCACACAAGTGTGGTAGCTCAATTATATTAACACCGGTTTACAAAAGGGATGATTTAGAATAATGGCAAAGTTAACTCCCAAATTACCATTATCTCCAGATAAAACTCAACCCGGATTTGAACACATTACCGTTCTTCGCGAGCTTATAAAGCAAAATATGAAAATGGTTATTCTCACAAATCCGGGAGAAAGAGTGATGATGCCGGAGTTTGGAGTTGGCATAACAGGGCTGTTATTCGAAAATATATCTGATCTAGATAGAATGTCTTTTTATGAAGGGAAGATAATGGAACAAGTTAGCGAACATTTGCCTTACGTAGAAATAATAGAGATAGATTTTGACGAAAGTGAAATTGATTCTAATAAGTTATCAGTTAAAATTGTGTATTCTATACCGACTTTGGATGAGGAAGATGTGTTGTATATATAAGAAGGATTCATTAAATGGGGTTTAAAAACAAAAAAATACCAATCGATTATACGGCTCGAGATTATGAAAGTATTAGAGCCGCTCTTGTTGACCATGCAAAAAGATATTATGCGGACACATATCAAGACTTCAATGAAGCTGGATTTGGCTCTCTAATGATTGATTCGGTTGCTTACGTTGGCGATGTTCTTTCTTTATATCTGGATTATCAGGCAAACGAAAGTTTCCTCGAAACAGCATTAGAAGATGAAAATATTCTTAAAATTGGAAAACAAATGGGGTTCAAGGGGTTTGCTCCGGGAATAGCCACGGGAATAGTACAGATTTATGTTGAAATACCAGCGAATTCAGACGGATCTCCGAATTCAGCCTATAATCCAATTGTAAAGAAGGGAACTTCTTTCTCCTCCGCTGATGGCGGAACATTTACTTTAACTGAGGATGTTAATTATAATGACGCCAATGTCGATATATTGGTCTCAAAGATAAATAATACAACTTCGGTACCGACTTATTGGGTATTGAGAAAATCCGGCGAAGTTGTTTCTGGCTTGATCGAGTTTGATGCAGTTTCTGTTGGAGATTTTGAAAGATTTTTAAAAATTAACGTTGGCGAAGACGTCTCTGGCGCCATAATTGAAATTATTAAAGTTGAAGATACTGAGGGTAATGAATATTTTGAAGTAGAAAATCTTGCCCAAGATTTAGTTTTTCGCGCAGTTTCTAATAAAGATACTACAACAAATAAATATGTTCCAAGTTTATTGAAACCTTATATAGTTCCTAGAAGATTTACGGTAGAGAGGGATTCGACCGGCCGCGTATTCTTACAATTTGGGGGAGGATCGGATTCCGATAACATAACTGACACAATCTCAGATCCTTCAAAGGTTGCCTTGCAGGTTCATGGAAGAGACTATATTTCTTCAACATATTTTGATCCAAACATATTAGCGTATAATAATAAACTAGGGATATCCCCTTCGAACACAACGTTAAATATCACTTTCAGAGTTAATGATGCGGCTTTATCTAATGCCGCCAGCAACTCAATCAACCAAGTTGTAAGCTCTACAATAAGCTTCAACGATGAATCTACACTGAACGATGACTTTATGAGCGATTTAATCGATTCGATTGAAGTAGATAACGAAGAAGCAATTGTTGGAGATATTGATTATCCCACAACTGACGAAATTAGGCAAAGAATTTTAAGCACCTTTTCAACCCAGAATAGAGCCGTTACTCGAGAAGACTACATATACATGTGTTACGCCATGCCAAACAAATTCGGATCGATTAAAAGGGCAAATGCTTTAAGAGATCCAAACTCGCAAAAGAGAAATTTGAATTTATATGTTTTATCTGAAGATTCTAATGGCGACTTTATACAATCTACAACTGCTTTAAAAAATAACTTAAAAATTTGGCTTAATAAGAGTAGAATGATTAATGATACGATTGATATTTTAGATGCTAAAATTGTAAATATTGGAATCGATTTTAAAATAATGTCTGATAGTGCATTTAACAAATATGATACAATATCAAAGGCAATAGAGAAATTAACGGATGATTTAACACAGAGAAAATATAATATTGGAGAAGATTTTTCAATTATAGAAATTTATAAAAGCTTGAAAGAGATAGACGAAGTGGTCGACGTGCTTAGTGTGGAGCTTGTTAATAAAGCTGGAAATCCTTACTCTGATTTGAACTTTGGCATCAAAGAGAATTTATCTAGCGATGGAAGAGTCTTAATATGCCCACAAAATGTTGTTTTCGAGATCAAGCTTCCAGAATCAGATATTAAAGGGACTGTGATATAATGGCCATAAAAAGATATGTTGCAACTGCTGACAATACGATAACCAATGCTTATGATAGTAGTTTAGTATCTGCAAGCAGAGGTACCGGATCTAACATGGGACGATCTGATATTTTAGAAATTTTTTCTATATATGGACAAGTAAGCGGCGCTACAAATGGCGAAAGTCAAGAATTGTCGCGCATTCTTTTAAAATTTCCAATCTCCGGCGCCATTTCTGATCGAACAGCAAATAAAATTCCAGCATCCGGCAGTGTTTCATGGTATCTTCGCATGTTTAACGCAGAACATGGAGAAACCCTCCCCAGAAATTATACCATGGCTATTCAAGCAATTTCTCGTACATGGGAAGAGGGCGATGGTCTGGATATGGATGATTATTCAGATAAAACTTATGATATTACTGGCTCCAACTGGCAAAGATCGGCCGCGTCCACTTCTTGGACAAAGCCCGGAGGGGATTATCATACTTCTCCAACCTATACAGCCACCTTTGGCAACAAAGGGACGGAAAATATTGAAGTAGACATATCAGATGTAGTTGAACAATGGATCGCCGGATCAAAAACAAATTATGGAATCGGAATAAGATTAAGCTCAAGTTTGGCACCTCTTGAATCGCAGCCGGCTAATTATGAAGCATATTTTTCTGCTTCTTCTGGTGATTATTCTCAGGGGCAGAATAGCGGTTCAGTACTCCACAATCCTAGTGGCTCAAAGAGATCTTATTATACAAAGAAATTTTTTGCTAGAGAGTCAGAATTTTTCTTTAAAAGACCCTTGTTGGAAGCTCGATGGGATGACGCAAAAAAAGATAATAGAACAGATTTTTATTATTCTAGTTCTCTTGCTCCTGCTGTTGATAATTTAAATACGCTTTATCTTTATAACTATATTCGAGGAAAATTAACAAACATTCCAACGGTTGGCACAGGAAAGTTAAACCTCAGCCTATATTCAGGCTCTGCTAATGATACTGTTCCAGCGGGCGAAAAATTATTACTACCAAAGGGCGGAGGAGTGGTCACAGCGCTTGATAATAACGTAACTGGGGGCTATGTATCAACTGGGATTTATAGTGCCTCATTCGCAGTTACAGCAGCTTCTACGCCAATTAAAACCCTGTATGATGTATGGCACACCGGTACTGTCGAATTAAGTACTGGTTCTATAACTCCAAAGACATTTAACTCCTTATTGTATAATGATGGTTCAACATATGTTGTTAATATCAAAAATATGAAAAAATCCTATTCCACTGGCGAGACAGGAAGATTCAGGCTCTTTGTCCGGGAGAAGAATTGGAGCCCAAACATATATACCGTAGCTAACGCAACCGCCCAGACTTCAATAATTCCTAGCGCTTCTTATAAGGTTATTCGAATAGCTGATAATTACGGGGTCATAGAGCATGGCACGGGATCCTCGACAAATCACACTCAATTGTCTTATGATGTTTCAGGAAATTACTTTAATTTAGACATGTCAATGCTCCAACCGGGTTATATGTATGGAATTAAATTAGCATTTTATAATGATGCGGTAAGTGATTGGCAAGAACAAAAACATATTTTCAAATTTAGAGTAGAAGAAGATAATGAGTAAAAAAGATTTATTCAAAAGTCAAAATCCAGATAAATTTATTTCATCTGCTAATATTGATAAACTTAAAGAACAAGTAGAATCTAAAAACTTTATCAAAGAGAAAGTAAAGCAGCAAAAGATGTTTACACCTCGTGTAGATTTTTCTGATCCTGTTAATTTTGCTCGTTATGGCTTGGCTGAAGAGTATTATCGAACTTCTGTTGAAAATGTTTATAAAACTTATCCTTATGATGGTTCCATCGCAGAAAAAGAGTCATGGTATAATAGCGGAAGCTATTTGGATCAGTATATTTTCGATAAAGAATACCCCAGAACAAATGGGTATATCATTATTGGTTCTGACGGGAGTTGGGGATCAAAATCAGATACAAAAAAACTTCAAGAGGGTGGTCTTGATATTGCATCTTACGGTCTGCCTAGTAATTTAGAGTATATTACTTTCAATGGCGGTCCTCACAAGTCCTTTCAGCCGGCAGGAGAAAGAACTAAGTCTTTAGCAAACTATTATAAATCGTCAAAGAACAGAGTAAACAACCTGCGATATGATTTGTCTCCCACCGGATCTGGCGTAACTGTTGAATTTTGGCTTAAAAAAGATGGATGGGATCCTAGTTTAACTGCTAATGAAGTAATTTTTGATCTTTGGAACAGCGAAACAACAGGTTCAGAGAATACAGATTATGGCCGTCTGAGAATAGAACTATCTGCTAGTGGGCACGAAACAGCCGGCGCCGATCCTCTTCGTGTAACTTTCTATTCAGGGAGTACCAATTCTGGGCGTTATCTTGCTCCGGATAATGGCACACTGACGACGGGATCTTTAGCTGACGGCAATTGGCATCACTATGCTCTTGTTTTTCAATCTGGATCCAATTCAGGAGTTGGTCAAACTAGAATAGATTATTATCGCGATGGCCAATTTGTAGCTAAAACTTATGGCGGATTCAACCACTCAAGCTCAATTGCGGGAACCATGTCGGCGTCTATTGGAGCGTTGGTGTCTGCCCCATCGGGTAGTGTCTATCACAGCACTGGCATGTCCGGATATGGAAAGTTATATTCTGCTTCTTTAGATGAATTTAGATATTGGAAAACAGCAAGAAGTGCTAAACAAATTTATCAAAATTATAATAATCAAGTCGGAGGCGGAACAAACACAGATGATTCTAACACGACTTTAGGAATTTATTATAAGTTTAACGAAGGTGTTACAACAAATGATACTGTTGATGCTACGGTTTTAGATTATTCCGGGCGTGTTTCGAACGGAAGTTGGATAGGATACAATTCCACCTCTAGGAGCACAGGGTCGGCTATTGTTTCTTCGAGCACATCCGCTCATGAATTTCAAGATCCTATTATATATAATTTTCACCCCTCAGTTTCCTCTGTAAAAGATCGCTTGGTCAATAGTGGCTCTTTTCATGATAATGAAAATGCCTCTGCTCTGTTTTACACGCTGCCATCATGGATTTTGGAAGGCGATGAAAGTTTTGGCGGAAGTAACTTAAAATATTTGACACAAATTATGTCAAGTTACCTAGATACTCTTTATCTTCAGATTGAAGAGCTTTCAAAACTTAAAGAAGTGGAGCATACATCCGGATCTTTAAAGCCTAGCGTGTTTGGAAATCGCCTTCTTTCTGACAAGGGACTTCTCGCCCCGGAATTATTTGTTGATGCTGATATTGTTGAACAACTTTATGCGCGAAATGAAAAAACAACTTTTACAAAAGATCTTTCCGAGATTAAGAACAAAATATATGAGAATGTTTATAATAACCTAGTTCAGATTTATAAATCCAAGGGGACATACGAATCTTTTCGAAATGTTTTAAACACTTTGGGAATTTCGCAAAAAATTGTTGATATTAATCTTTATTCCAATAACGCTGAATATGAAATATTGGATAATAGAAGATTAGTTTTCGAAAGAAAGAAAAAATTAAACTTATTCAAGACTGATTATAATTCTGCAACAGTTTATCAAGCAACGGGTTCAACCGGAGAGGGTATTTCATATATACCAGCTACTTCCGACAATACAGGCTCTTTTACCCCATGGACAATAGAATCGAGGTTCACCCTTCCCAGAGATAATATCAATTCGAATTATTATTTTATTGAAAATGATAACTTGAGCTGTTCTCTTTTTGGATTTCATAGGCCGGAAGAGAGCAACACTAATTATGATTGGGCTTCTCAAGATACAACAGTTCAAGTTTTTGCTGTACGCGATAAAGCCAGCTATAAAGATGGATATTTTTATCTTACGTCTTCTATATTGGCCGCCCAGCCGGGATATGTCCTTTCCAGTAGCATAATACCAAATTTATTTGATGACACTGAGTGGAATCTCGCAGTTCGCTTTAGACCAGTCAAAAATCCGTTAGAAACTAGGGTTTCCGGAGGCTTAAATGCAGCAAATTTTCAGAAAACCAATTATACTATTGAGTTTAAAGGAGCTAGCTTAAGGGGGGATTTGGTAGAAAATGAGTTTCTCCTTTCGAGCAGTCAATTCGATCACAGCTACGAGGGCGCCGGCATATTTCTATCTCTGACCACTCCTAAAAGGTTCTATATCGGATCCCATAGGCTGAATTATACTGGATCTATTTATAAAAATGGGTATAGTTTTGCTAAATTTCATAATATGAACTTTTGGTACAACTACATTTCAGATGATGACGTTAGATCGCACCTAAAAGATTCAAGAAACTACGGCGTTTCAAAGACTTATCAACCTTCTGCTGATTCTTTTTATGAAAGCGGGTATATTAATAGCGTTTATCAATCGGGCGCAGACTACAGGCAACCGGCGGCCGCTGGTGTGCCAAATATTGATACACTAGTTTTTAGATGGGACTTTGAAACGGTTTCGGAGTCAAACACTTCCGGACAATTTGATGTTCTGGATATAACTTCGGGATCAACTGACTGGTATAGCGGAAGATATGGCAAGTTTGGCGAAATTACGAATCAATATCAATTTTATGGAAGAGGTTTCGGATTTACTGCAAATGCAACGGATGTTGTAAAAACAGAAAGAATCAATTCGTATAAACTGGCAAACTTTGATACAATAACCTCCGAACAAATGATTGAGATTCGTTCTGAAGACGACGAGATCTTTTTACCAGATAAAAGGCCGATTGAATATTCTTTCGCCGCAGAGAAAAACTTTTATGGCGCTATAAACGAAAGTATTATTGAAACTTTTGCTACTCTAAAAGATTTCAACAATCTTATAGGCGAATCAGCGAACAGATATCGTCCGGAATACAAAGAACTTAAAAAATACAGGCAACTTTTCTTTGAAAGGGTTCAAAACGAATTAGATTTCGAAAGATTTGTTGATTATTACAAGTGGGTCGATTCATCGATATCTTATATTCTAACTCAATTAATTCCTGCTTCTGCTGATTTCTCACCGGGCCTTTCCAACGTTGTAGAAAGTCACATTTTGGAGAGGAATAAATATCAACACAGGTTACCTGTAATTAAGCCCATGACGGCTTACGAAACTAGCTTAAGTGTGGCTCCGGACTCTTACTTTTTATCAAACAAGACGGTTATAAGCGGAAATTTACAAAATGCAAATCCAATAACATCTAGCGCATTCTTGACTGCTTCGATAAATAAAAGTTCAGTTAATGCGTCGACACTAAGCGGCTCGATTGAAAATATTGTTGATTTAACTTATCGTAATCTTATCTCATCATCCTATATTTCCGGTAATGATGACTTAAATACTATAAATGTCGTCAGAACAAAATCGAAAAATAGAAAAGTAGGAAATTATCGCGAAAATCATTCTATTGTAATGATTCCCAATAAAGATGGAAACAACGACTTTTTACAGGACATGTTTGGATCGGTAGCGTCAGTTTCAGATTCATTTTTCGTCTCCGGTGTTGTCGATTATACGATATTAACAAGACCTTCACAGCCTAGCGTTATAACACCTAGGTTTTCAGCCCCGGGTGGACCAGAAGTGGCATCTCTTGGTTATTTAGACTATGAAAGCACTCAATATTCAGTCTATAATGACATGAATTATAGAAATCTTGTTGTCCGAAAAGCATTGAATGAAATGAGAGTATCTTCTTCCGGAGATCCAACGTTGTTTATTAGCGCATCAGATGCTGCTTCGTATAATCATAATTATCGCAACCCAAGAAAAGAATACATGAGCGGCGGAATAAACTATGGAAATACAGCATCCGTATTTTATGATAATGCTTTTATAACACACGCAATTCCTGCTTCTGATTTACAATACTCTTGGATCACAGCATCTTATGAATCGGCAACATTCTTGACTAGACAAACCGGTTCGGAAGATATTACATTTTATAAGTGGATGCCGGATATGCCGCCCTCGTATGGGGATGAAATAATGCCTATAGGCCTTCCATTTCCATCGGTATTCCAAGATTTGCGTCCTTTTGCATCGATCTTAGATGATGATGACGGGATATCCCCGACAAAAGCATTCGACGGCTATGGGGGTATACCAAATTTCCCAATCCAAGAGAATTTATGGTCTCCACTTAGTATGCAATTGTCGATAGGATCTGCTGGTGGGTATTTTCCGGAAGAGAACCCATTGAATACTGATTATACACCTCTTGCTGGAGGAACAGCCGGAGCCGGCGGCACAGCAGTAAATAATCAGCAAGCAGTTAGGTTTATTATTAATTATTATTCCCCCCGGGGATTTAATACTTGGACGTCTATAAGGGCCAGCCAGTTGAATCCGATTATAAGAATCTTCAACAAAAATAGTATTTTGTCCGTTGCAGATCCCATTAGGGATAAAGAGATTGTAGATGTCCGGAATGGAGTTAGAAAAAGAAGAGTTCAAAAAGCTATAGTTCCTATTTCCCTTACCAATTATATTGAGCCGGGAATTACTAGAAAGTTTAGGCCTCTTAGATATACTTTTGTGGAAAACAATGTAAATAATGATGTTATTGAAGAACAGACTTCTTACGCCATTCATCTAGCCGGATTTGCAAATAAAAGTTTAAACTCTGTTTTAAAAGGTAATACAAAGAAAGAAGTTGCATCTTATAATAGAGTGAAAAATTTATATCTAAATTCAGAAGATCCGGAAAATTCCCCTATAAAGGGCTGGATTTCTGTTGAATATGAAGAGATGGTTTGGCCAAAAGAAAAGTTTCAAGGTGTTAATTCTCACAGGGATAAGCCACATTATGATTCTACCCCCTTCCCTGTTATAGTCAAATCTAGATTGGGAAATCAGAATAATAGAACTTTTTGGAGAGATACCGCATCCAACAGAAAAAGATCAACTATGTGGGATGATGGTGTATTGGGAAATACGCAAAATTCTCTAGGGAAAATGTATACGAGCAGTCTGCCTTTGAATACTGCTGACGGCACATATATAAATGGAGATAATTTCAGTAAAAATGTTTTTCCATTATCTGATTATAGTCTGGCTTCAAATTCCGGATCTTTGGGGCAAGTGTGCCAACTTAAGTTAACAATCGCAACTACTGTAACATCCAGTGCGGAAGCAATTTTCTTTGATATTCTGACTCCTGACGGCTCAGTTTCAGGGCCGGCCATTTTTGCGTCCTCTTTCGCCGGCAGCCCAGCAGTTGCAGCTATAGCGCTGATGAAAGCAATTAACACAGATCCTGTTTCGAATAGTGTTCTTACTGCTAGTTTAGTTTTACCAGATTCTATTATAGTTCAAACTAGATATCCAGTTGGCGTTTCTGGATCAGATTTTAAGGGGTTAAATAATCAAAACTTTGGCGCAAAGCTAAACCCGGTTTCTAATAATGTTAATACTTTGGGTCTTGGCGGGGTTATAACCCCATATGGCGAAATTATTCCGCTTACTGGTGGCACAGCCCCAATTTTTAACAGAGATGGAGAATTAAATTCTTCTTTCTTGGCCAATCCGGGGATGACAACTGGAAGTGGAATTTTAGAAAAATACCAAGCATACAGAGAGGAAGGGTATTTTGGAACTCATGGAACCTCTTCAGCGCATTATTCACATGGAGTTGGAGTAGGCGATCCTTATTTGTATCGCCCAATGTATCCATATTATTACCCACAAGCATCACAAACATATATCCATCGTCCAAGACCGGCTTTAGTAGCTAGCACTTTAAAAGAAGTCGCTCCTTATAGCGGACATCCTTGGCTTGTTGCACTGTCAAGCAGCAGGAATCCGTTCTTTAACTCATATCAGGATTATATTAAATCTCCTAAGTTTTTAACAGAAAATTATTCTATTATACCAGAATTTAATTTTTCTGAACATGTTGAATATTATGAACGGTCCGGAAGTAACTTCAGAGCAGAAAACAAAAAACTTTTCAATATCGCCGGCTCCAAAGGCAAATTAGATAGGTCTTTGGAAGATCCTTCTTCTTATCTATATTATGGAAAATATCTCAACACCGCTAGCGCTGAAAGTGAAACAGGAAATTATAATTCTGAATTTTTTAAGAATTATGCACATACAGAATTTTTGCAAAATTTTGATGCTGTTCAGCAAGATCATAGTAAAGTAGGCCAAATTGGGGAGGTTACGCTAATTTGTAAAGGCCTTACCAAATTTAGACCGCAACAAGGCTTTTATCCTGTGCAGAGATGTTTACAATTAGGTTCTCTATTTTCTCAATCTGTAGAGGGAAGATTAAGTGGGTACGTTAGTTCCTCCACTAAGTACGGTTATCCATTAGAACAGTTTAGAATTCAATCGGCAATTCAGCCTCTTTTTTCTCCGGGAATTATGTATAATACGATCAAATCAGGACTTGCAGTTGATTGGCCAATTATTTTTTCCGGGTCTTTGACAGCGGTTGGTACCACAGGGTCTAGCCAAATACCTTCATCTTCTTTGTTGATTAATTCAAATGCTTCGAAAAGAGTTCCATTTGAAGCTTTATCTGATTTAAATTCCTTTCCCACGAATGTCGATGTCTTATATCTGTATCCGTCTTATCATTCTGGGACTACAAACAACGTTGATGGAGCTAGAAGGCCATCCTTTAATTGGGATGGGAATAGAAATAGTACTTTGTATGAAAACGCTATGGATAACTTTTTAGCAGAAGTTCCCAACTTTTATTTAAAGAATAAAAATTTCATGTCTTTCACTTCGGATATCGAAGATCAATTTAAGCCGTTTGAATCCTCAAAGACGTATTATATGGACGTTTCAGTTAGACAAACTGATAACCACTTTATGTGGAAAGATTATTTTGATGGAACAATTGCCAATGCTAAATCTTTTGTGGGATCATATAATGGTCGAGCATTCGGGCCCGGATGGAATACTTCAAGTGCCGATCCTGAAGCTAAAAGAGTTGGCGCTGATCCGGCATATGCTCCATATGTTCCTCCTTATTTTTATGGAGAGAGTATCGCACGATTTTCTTTTTCTCCGTCTTCTAATCGAAAGTATACTTTGGATGAGATTATTGCTGGGTCTACTATTGAATATTTAACCCCCAATTTGTTGACTGGTGTTTCTTCATCAACGGCGGTTTTTAGTGCTTTACCAGACGGCGCCGGAACACCTTATTACAAAAACAGGATGACCTTATCATCGTCTTTCAATCTTTTCGGACAAGTTAAAACCAAACCAGACTCTCCGGACACTTCTTTTAATGCTTGGAAAATAAGCCCCAAGTTTGAATGTCCGGTTTTGAATTTCAACAGTCAGCCGTCAGAAGAATATATGTCGCGCGGCATGTGGGGCGGTTTAGGATCGGTTACATCAGGATCAGAAGGAATATTCGCATCGATCAAAAACAGTTTTACGGGAACTGTTGCCTCCAATACAGGCTCTTTAGCGGAACAACTTGGTTTTCCAAGGACGCAGAAAAAAATAGGGACGATTGCGGATGCATTTGTTTTAGAAGAAGCAATTGTAGCTATTCCCTTCTTGGAGAGAAAAAGTAAAAATAAAGGATTGGCTCCTTCGAAGGAAACTGAAGCAATTGAAAAGGTTGGAGACTCTATGACACCAACTCTTACGTCTGTTCCGCGGCAAGATTCTATGGAGTCTGAAGCTGAATTGACAACAATCGATAAGCGTAATTTCTTTAGAATAGATAGAAAAATTATGAAAAAGCAGATCGAGTCTGGTGAAGATACGACCATTACTAACATGACAAAAATGATGGACAAATACGTTATCCCGCCGAATTACAACTTTATGAAGTATGATGATATTTCTCCGTTTGTAATGTATTTCTTTGAGTTTGGCACAACCTTTTCCCAACAAGATCTTGCATATATGTGGCAAGGGGTCATGCCGGATGCTTCTTTGGACGAAAATGAAAAGTTTGCAGAAGACACGATAACTCACAAAACAGGCCCAGAAGAGTTTTATCACGGGAAAGAAATACCATCTGATATTCGCTGGCTCGTGTTCAAGGTCAAAAAGAAAGCAAGAAAAAGTTATTCAGATGTAATTAATTTAACAGATAGAGACGAGCAAGATTACGGTTATAACTGGCCATATGATTATTGTTCTTTAGTAGAAATGGCTAAATTAGATGTGAGCTTTAAAATTACGCCAAAGAAAGATGTCACTAAAGAAGACATTGTTATCGGAAAAGTTTTAAAAGGTTAATAAGATGGAATTTTTTAACAAAAAAGAAGAAGTAATGGACATACAATTAACTTCTTATGGGAAAGAGCTTTTTTCAAAGGGAAAATTTAAACCTGTTTATTATTCTTTTTTTGACGAAGGGATTTTATATGATGGAGCCAGAGGAGATATAACCGAGGACCAAAATGATATTCAGTATAGAATTAAAAATACAACTCCTTATATGAAAAACACAGCCGAATTTCTTTCGGCTGATCAGATTGCTAAAAGAGGAGAATTGGTTCCAAATGAGATTGATGCCCGAGAAATTTCTCTGTTTGATTTTGACTCATCATATGAAAATCAACTGGGTGCATCCAAAAACAATTCAACAAAGGCCCCCGGATGGCAAATATCAACTTTGCAATCTGATCTATCTGGATCCACGACTTTCTTGACTGCTTCAGCCACTTCTCGAGTTCTTCCCATACCTCAGTTAAATATAGATTCGGGATCTATAGAATATGAAACTTTTATAACCGCGAAAGGGCAATCTGGCGCCACGACTCTAGATAACTGCAAGAGCCTCGCGTTTTCTCAAGGTCTTTCGAACGAATTTCCTGACGGCACTGTATTGAATATTGACGAAGGAGTGATTCTTTTAAAAGTAGATGAAGCAAATACCTTAAGTTTAAAAGATAATTTTGAAATAGAGATTTTTGAAATTATAGAAAAAAACGAAAGTCAAGTTAGCACTACAGAGACAAAAGTTTTAAAACCTCTTAAGTTTTTCAAATTTAAACCTCAAATACAAAATGGTATTTATTTAGATCCACAATCAGACTTTGGCGATGTTGAGAATTTGGAAAAAATTGATGAAACATTTACTTCAAACTATCTTGAAGTGCTTATCGACGATAGTGTTAGCCGAGAATTGGTGTGCAAGTTAGATTCAGATCGAAAAGATGATGACTTATTTATTAAAGATCCGATTGTTTGTCCTACTAAGTTGGCAGAAAAATTAGATACTTATGATCCCCTAGAAGATATGGATTTGGAAGATCTTCTAGGGGATTCAGAAGAGGAGTGTGAATAATGGCTGCATACGGAAATAGTGGCGGTGGTTCGGGAGGTAGCGGCACCGGCGGGACTGCAGGGTCAACAGGCACCTCCAGCGGGCCAAACGACTCTTCATCACGCGCTCCAACCGATGAAGAAATGGCTCTGCTGCAGGACGAACTGGATCTGGTCTCTGGTCCTCAATCCTATACAGGAGACCGCAGCGGCCTTAGTCTGGAACAATCAGCTTACACCAGCACAGCCCCGGGAATTGTAGGTTCTTTGGCAGTTCCTCAAGATGATTGTAGTAGCCTTTTGAGGGAATGGATAAATATGACCCCTGATGAAAGGAAACGGGAATTGGATGACACCGCGGTAAATGCTGCTAGCGACAGTTGGAAAACAGGCAATATTGTATGGGACTCGCTTCTGGGGGGCCGTTGGCGGACATATTGCAATACTCAAGCATCGTATGAAGCTTTCAAGGCTGTTAGACTGGGCGCCGTCAATATTTATACTGGAACAACTCTAAGCCCGTTAACAAAATTCGAACAAATGGTGCATGAGACATTTCCAATTCCTGAGATTGTCCGGACTGATTTTATAATGAGTGCAGGACCTGATGAAGAAATAGAGGCAATTGAAGTAAAAGTTAAAGTTTCTTTTGATTTCTCAGATGATGAGTGGTTTTGGGCTGATTTTATAAAATATTTTAAATTAAAGGTATATATGGTTCCGCAGATTCAACATGAAAGCAACAGCAATAATCGAAATCTTATGCAATATCCACTTTTCGATGATCGTATAGGACGTGATGGCAAGTCTTTTTGGACAGATCTTCATCCGATAGGGTTCAGTAATGATGAAGGGCCCAGCTTCGATCCGCAGAAGGGATATCCGGTTTCATCATTGGAAAATTATTCTATCGGTGGCGATGATGATGGCCCCTCCCCCCCGAAGAAAGACCTAGGCACATATATCTTTAATGGCGTGACTCAGATTTCAACGACAGAGGTAAGCTCGGGGGTCTTTGTTAACAATTTAGCAAATACTGAAGGAGCTATAGTTGCTAGAACATTTTTCGATGTTGCACAATTCTCAAAAGATATGCTGGGAGACAATACAGTAAATGTATCCAACTTTTCTCCCCTTTCTACGCTTAATAATGGAAGATGGGATCTAATCACTTTTAAAACTAAAAACAACTGGGTTACTCGGGCTGATAAGCTAACTGCTTTGATGACAGATGGCTCCAAATGGAATGGGGCTTTTAACACAAATGCGGGAATTGGAGAAAGTTTTATTTTAGCAACGTCTGATTCCGGAAGGAATTCTCAAGCCCCAATTATTACCTTCAATAGAGAATTATTAAGATCCAGCAATTGGCAAGATTTAGCATTTGCAAATGCGTTCGCGATTAAAGAAGCAGCTAGAATAGCCGCAGTACAGAAGAGATTTGATGACGCTGCAGAAGCCGAAGCAAAAGCTATAGCAGCCGCCCAAGCCGCCCAAGATGCCGCCGCGGCTGCATGGAATCAGCAACTCGCCGCCATCGCCAAAGCGGAGACAGCAAGGTTGAAAAAACAATTAGACGATATTGTGAAAGCTGGCGATAAATGGGAAACCAGACCACTTGCTGAAGCTTTTTCAAATGCATATATTGCCAAGCGTCCAAATGGGGAAGTGAGTGTTTCCTTTTCTTTCGATTATCTCGAGGTAGCTAAAAATTTATCAGGAATGGGAGCTAAGGTTTTTAACAAAATAGAAAAAGCATCACAATTGTATCTGGCGGGTACTTCTCCGACTCAAAGCTTGATTTGGAATTTAAATGTAATTGATAAAACAGCAGCAGCCCTAACTGCCGGTCTTTATAGATATACTGTTGATATTGGAATAACAGACAGGACATTGGAAATAGTAATGGCTCTTAGTACGGAATATGATACTATTTTACAATCGATCATAAGCTTTTTGGATGAGGCTCGTAAATTCACATGGTTAGAAGAATATCAGATGTCCTTTCCAAATGCAGATACCACTCTTGGAGGGTATTTATATGAATTTGAAAACATCGGGGACGGCAATGGCAAAGGATCGGCCATGATGTCGGCTTTAGGTGATTATATAAGTTTGCTTGAAAATTTTAATGTTTTGGATTTTATTAATATTTCTAATCTTTCTGTATCTAGGAGAAGAGTAAAAAGCGATTATGACGATATAACGGTGTTTGATCAGCAAGTACCAGACGTGGAAATTATTAATGTTTCAGAATCTAAAACAAAGCCCGGGTTTGACAATATAAAAGATACGGCCTCGACTCAAGGCGGCAACTTATTTACTGACTTCACATCTAAAGAAAATTTAAGTTTAATTCTTGCGGATTTTTTCGGCGGTGGTCTGGACCAAATTAAGCAACTCTTTGATTTGTCTTCTGGGAACTGGCCTTTGTACACCACCTTGGGGAACATCCAATTGCATTTGGAAAAACAACAAAAGGAATTGCTAGACTTGCTTTCACCAAATGAGTCTCAAGCTGCGACTATGAATGATTTATCCAACTTTAAGTCCGGACAGACCATCAACTACTCAAATGAGATAATCGTGCTCCAGAGAGAGGCTCAATATACTGTCGACACATATGATGCTAAAGTAGAAAAAGATGCTTCATGGCCCAGTCCTGTCGCAGAAAATATTAGTATTCCATGGAATCAGGTGGGAGAATTGGACTACATCGTAGATGCCCAAGGTGATCCGATGCCCGGCGGTGGCGAAGGCGGTATAGCGAAAAAAGCAGATCTGTTTGTTTATTATTTACACGGATATAAGCTTGACAGTAAAAATAAACCAATTATGAAATCTCCTATTTTTAAACCTATGGTCGATATGATGTCTTATGTACAATCCGATGCCGGCAGTGCTAAGTTGAAAGAAACTATCTTGTCTAAAGACGGAGAAGTGTTATGCAAATATAAGGCAGACGGATCACTTCCGGTGCCTATGGCTGACGAATACTTTGTTAAAAAGGTTGATATATAATGGCTAGTGATCTTTGTAAAAAACCGGTATCTACAAACTGCCCTGATGGGGAGACATGGGATGGGAACAAATGCGTCGCCGACAGCAAATCCAACCCGCCAAAAGTCCCCGGTTGCATGATCAAAGGATCTCTAAACTACAATGAACTGGCTACCGTAGACGATGGCTCTTGTATACCGCCGGATAATACAATTTCCGGACAAACTCTGCGTTCAAAGCATTTAAAAATCGTAAGTTCAGATTTATATTATGATCCCGCCATCGCGAAAACGGACAGGAATACAGGAAGAGACACTATAAGAGGAGATCAGTATTTAAGTTCTTACGGACTTTGGCCAAACCTTTCTAAAGTTTATACGCCATTTTATGGCGGGCCAATTCCCTTATCTGCGGATCCGCACTGGCCTCTGTGGAATGTTATATTTGACCTTCCGGAAAATGCAGAACAGAGAGCGAACACATTATATGAGGCTTTGCCTGCGGACCGTAAATCCGGAAAAAATCCTTTTACTTATATTAATTTTTCATTTAATCTCCCTTTCAACGAAAAAGAGCTTCAAAAGAACACAGTTCGATCAGGCCGGCCAGACGAAAAAGATTCAGGTTTTGTCCCCGGGGATCCCAGAATATCAACTTATAAATTTGAGCCAAAATATAATTACTTTTTAAAAGGATATGAAGATATGCTCTCCATCCCAACAGTGGACATGAGAGCGATCCCAAATGCGCAAATGTATTATTTTCTTTTGGAATCTTTAACAGATAAAGATCTTAAAAATTATGATATTGAATATTTAAGACAATTGGCATATTCCGATACTCCCTTTGACCTTAAGGCATTATTGGATAATGTATCTTATAGTTTTGGTGATTATCTTAAGTATTATGTTGAACCTCTCGCTTTCCTCGATCACATGGAAACAACCCAGCTAACCCAGCCTCGAATTGATAAAAATAATAATTTGATTGTCACACAAGACGATGTTGTCGAATATAACCAGTTCACAGAGACTCTTGCTGGATCTGCAAATTATGGATTTTATCTGGAAATGCCTTTTGAGCCCCCACAACGACTTACAACCCAGCAAGATCGCGATGATTTTAAAAAGATCCTTAAAATAACAAACACAGATTTGAATTTATATAATATTATTGTTAAGACTAATGATATGGACAGCATAGAAGCCGGCGGCGATCCAAATACTCTTCGATTTCAAGGATTATCTCAAATATTTGACGAATTCAGGCCAGAATCCATGGATTTTGTGGCAGCTTTAAGCTATATAGATCCCACAAAAAATGCTAGTATAAACCAGCAGGAATCATGGTCCGCATATAACTGTTGGGATTTTACAAAGTTTTTCTCAGACTATGAAAAGCTTTTCACAAATATTCCCGCGGGCGATAAACATTATCTTAATTTGGCAAAGGATATAAACTCCACTATTATAGGCGAGACAAACGAAGCTATCCAAAAATATCAAAACAATTCAACTTATGATTTTTTTCAAAATCTTATGGGAAAAACAGCCGATTATCGCTTTGGAAAAATTGTTGAGAATATGAGGATTAATAACCCTGTCTCCCTGTTCGATACAATGCCGGAAACTCCATATGAAGTTTTATTTTTCAGAATTGGAAAAGCTGATTCACATGGAAATATTCAGAATTTTTATATTCCAAACCCGGTTGAGGAGGATAAATTTAAAGATAAGCTTATAAAGTTTTTTGATTCGCAAGTTAAATATGGTGAAAATTATACATATGACGTTTTTGCTTATCCTTTGGTTTTGGGAAAAAAATATTATTATACACCGGTATATGATTTAAATTTCACACCGGATAAAATATATGATTGGTATGTTGTATTTCAGTTTTTGGATTATTATTTGAGCAATTATCAAAAGCTTAAAGACTCTCGTGGATCGGGCCCATATGGTATTTTTAACGCACTAGGAACGATGACGCAACAAGTAGCGGGATTTAAAAAGGTCAGTCTTGGATTGGTCAACACCTTTATCGATTCTCGGATTGGATCGATAAGTGCTACCGGTACCGGAGCGTTAGCAAAAAAGACAGCTTTAAATAAGATAAGAAAAGATCTGCGTGATTTTATAAACAATATCATGGGACAGTTCGAAACTGCCTTAGATTTTATAAGGCCTACAAATTGCAAAGAATTATTAGAAGAATTTAATTCTTATACACTTCAAGAAAAAAAAGCAGCTTACGATGGTGTGCCTTGGTCTACATTCATGGACGGCCGATTTAACGCCCTTTGTGGAAAGGGTAAGAATCTGGATAAATGGAAAGATGCTTTCAAAGCAATTAAAAACCGCTCGGCACCCTTTTATGGGATCTGGTACTCCTCGGCCCCAGATGGAAACGCCGGAGGATTCCAACTTTCAAAATCGAAGTTTCAAGATGCAGCGCAGATACAGAAGTGGACAGATGCGAATACTACTATGAAAAATTTTATGACTGGACCTCAGACCGCGTTTGGTCCGGCCATTTGGAAATATTCCCATGAGAATCATAATAAAGATTTTCCAAATGATAGGTTCGCGGTAAAGAACTGGTTCGATTTAAGGAAGATTTTCTATGATTTGATCGTCAGGGACTCCATAAATCTTTCCGACAAAGAATATACGGATTTAGCATCTGAGTTTGCATCGATGGCTTCAACCCGGGCCGTCCTTTATCAAATTAAATACTCCAGTGCCGCGGACTTAAAATCTACCAAAGAAAAAGAATTTGACAAATTCGAGATCCACACAGAAGATTATATACCTTTGATGGAAATACCGATGTTTTCAGTTGATGGATCCATAATGGATTCTCCTCCAGTGGCACCAAAAGTTTCTTTTGTTCCATTCAAAGATGTCGATAATCGAGTTTTGATCAAACTTAACAGCCAAAGTACGCAATATTACGAAAAGCCTATTGCAATCCTAGCAGAAGACCAAATTGAAATTACTAAACTTATCAGTTCTCGCGGTACAGATAAGCATGGAAGATTATTATATAGAACAGATGATTATTTATCAAGATTTGAAATCTTTAGAATGGAAGAAAAGCCAAAATCTTATAAAGATTTTGCTTCAAATATGAGAAAAAAGGCTGATTTAGAAGGTAAGTATTCTGCCTTTAGTTATCTTGATGAAATTGTTGCAAATAAGAAGTATTACTACACTTTTAGATCACTTGATGATCATGCGCATCATTCAAATCCAACACCGGTATATGAATTTATATTGAATGATGATGGAGGCTTTTTATACCCAGAAGTGAAAATTGTTGATTTCGAAGATACTGATTATTATGATTTTTCAACAAAAATGCAGAAGTATATACAAATAAAGCCTTCTGCGCAAAATGTAATTTTAAATCCAGAACTAATTAAAGGTAAAAACAGCGCGAACGATTTAGACTGTGCAACAGACGCTTCGAAGCCTCCTCCTTTGGGCGTAGCTTCAAATTCAGCGTGGGGGAAAAAATTCAAATTAAGAATTACATCTAAAACAAGCGGAAAAAAAGTGGATGTTAACTTTACTTTTGAAAGAAAACACAAGAATTGATGAAAAGAGAATAAATAACTGACTATTTAGTTATAAAGGAGTATAAAAATGTCATTTATTGATAATAGTGGAGACATTATTCTAGATGCAGTATTAACAGATTTAGGTAGAGAACTGCTATCTAGAGGAGATGGAAGTTTTAAAATAAGTCATTTTGGCCTAGGCGATGACGAAATTAATTATGAACTTTACGACGCTACTGCAGCAACGAATGCTGAGGCAACCACAATTAAACAATTACCGGTTTTTGAAGCTTTAACAAATAATACTGTTGCTTTAAAATATAGGCTTATAAATATTGTGCGAAATGATCTCTTGTTTCTGCCTATTTTAAAACTTAATGAACTGTCCGATGCCTCGAAAAAAACAACTAGTGGATATTATGCCGTTTGTGTTGATAAAGATACAGAAGATCTTCTTTTCACTAGCGGGGATGTGCAGGGCGTTTTGGCCGGCGCCAAGCCTGTTGAACAACCTTCTTTTATTCGAGTAGATCAGGGACTGGATACAACAGAGATTTCTTATACAGAGGCTCTTTCGCCGGATTTATTCGAGACAAGCTACAGAATTAGACTGGATAGGCGTTTTGGAAGACCGGTGACAAAAACTAATGCTCTTATTGATATTTCTACAATTGACGCTAGTAATATGGCATCTTATGACGTAGCTACGAACTTAAACTCAGCTTTAGCTTCTCCAATTAATAATACAACTGATTCAAAATTTATGACTATCGCGGGCCCTCGAGGTACAACGTTGCAGTTCAAAATAAGATCAGCAGAAGCACTTCAATATTCAACTGCTTTTTTCACAAAATTAGGCGGCACAATGAACTCTTCCGTATTTACTGGAAGCGGAGCAAGCGATCTTTATTATATTGATACCATTTTAAAGATCGAAGGCGGAGTAACCGGCTATTCAATTGATATACCGGTAAGATTTCTTAAGAAAATTTAAAGGATAGAAAAATGGCAGGAAATACTAAAAGATTTGATCAAACTAATGATGTCACTACAATAAAAACTTTGTTGAGAGAGGCAATTCCATTAACTGGATCTGTTTTGTCCGGAACTTATGCCGAACCTGACGGCACCGGAACAAATTCAAACATTAAGCAATATACCCATGCGATGTTTCAGTCGGCATTCGATTATCCATATGCAAGCTCATCAGCAAATCATTTATATGATTCCACATTCGGATATGGAGCAAGTTCAGTTTTTGACGGCCGAACTGGAGAAGTTTCTGGATCGAAGAAAAATAATATTTATAATGAAATGGCTCAATATCTTGTTGGATTTTCCCAAACCGGAAGTATCGAAAGGTTTGATAAAGATGGAGACTTAACTGGTGGTGAAAAAATCGATGAAGTTATTGTTTTAAATCTTGCGAGGCTTTTATCTAAAGACGGTATTCAAAAGGGAACATTTGAACTTGAACTTGGCGTATCCGGTGCTGCCACCGGCTGGGCGTCTCCAATGGCGCAAAGAATTAAAGTTAAAGATCTCAACGGAACGTCATCTTACAAAGTTAATTCTCCAAAGGGTGAGTATGGGATTCTTTATGCTAACAATAGTCAAGGAAGCCCTTTAGATGGCGGTGCTGCTGGTGGAAACGCCTATTTTGCTTCTACTACCTCAACTGACGGCCCGTGTGGTCTGCTTTATTACCAAGCCGGCGTTGCTGTTTTGTCTGCTTCGATGTTCATGCCCACATCTAGCGGAGGATTATTGAGCGCATCTTCAACAATAATTGCACATCCAGTTCCCGGAGCAGCTAATACACGCATGCTTTGGTATTCAGCATCGACAACGGCTTATGATATTCATGACGCCTTGACCACTTCTTCCGTCGATTCCCTATCTGATGGCCTGAGACACCGGCTTTATAATCTTTCTTTTAACAATACGACAATATTAAACTCTACAATGTACACATGTCGAATTGCTTCAAGAGATTTTAACTATAGCTCAAACCCAACATATCTGACTGGTAGCAAAATTAGAGTTAAAGCTGATGATCCTCAAAACAATCCCAAGTCATTTATAACAACAATTGGGATGTATAGTGCGCAGGATCAATTGTTGGCAGTTGCAAAGCTTTCTAAACCAATTGAAAAAAGTCCAAAGGAAGACCTTCTTATCAAAGTTCGCCTTGACTATTAAGAAGGGGAAGCGCTGTGTCGTTTTATAAATTTAAAAGAGGGGATATCCTCTTAAATACACTCACGGCAAGGCCAGAATATAACTTTTTTATTTATAACCAAAATCGTTATCTAAACCATAAAAATATTATTTCTGGAGCATACGCAGAAGCGGGAAAAGTTTCTAGCATCACAAACGTTCCTCCCGGATATATAAATCTTTACGAACTAAACGTTAATAGAGATTTTGCCGAAAATACTTATAAATCCGAAACAGGAACAGGTACAAAAACTGTCATTTTTCCATGGATTTATGCAAAACAAGATAGCTATTTAAGACTCTCTCCAATGACTAGCGGATCGCAGAAGATTAATTCTGGCTTGGATCCCGCTGTCGAAGTCACAGGCAGTTATCCGTTATCCTCATCGATCAGTTACTATTACTATGCTAGTACCGATACTTCAACAAAATTAAGATTAGAATCCCTGCGCAATACTGTAAATTATTATAGAGATATTAGCCCTCATTTTGTTTTTTCTGGGGATATACCTGATTATAATGCTAATACTTGGAGAACAAGGAATTTAAATACTGAGGATGTTGGATTAATATCAATTCCCGCGATTATTCACGGCGGAGGCCTTAAAAGGGGGAGTGTTTCCCTTAAGTTTTATATTAGTGGAACATTAGCGGGAGAAGTAACAGATATAAATAATGAAAGAGGAGAATTAATTCAGGTTTCTGGGACTCACTCCGCAAATGATGGGAAAGTTGCAGGAATTGTCTTATATAACGAGGGCGCAATTCTCTTAACCGGTTCTTGGACGCTCAATACTGAACATACTGAACAATATTTAGGTACTGCTCTCGGCTCCCTAGCTCCAAGTTGGAAATTTTTCGGATCAACAATTCACAGCGGTGAATATACTACGGATGCGGTTACAACTGTATCATCAAGCTATACTTTAGATTTCAAAGCAACAGAAAAAATTCCAAATCTTACAATGCTGACTTATGCCAACAGAGGCGATTTAAATTATTCGAATAATCCAACATTTATTTCTTCATCAAAAGATAATGTGCCTTTAAGCGGAGCCATAGGTTATTTTGAGCCATCAGACAGAGAAATTAAAAATATAGTATCTTCATCTTACACCCAAACAACTGGTTCTTTTGAAAAGATAACCTATATTACAAAAGTTGGAATTTATGATCAATATAAAAATCTTATTGCTGTTGCTAATATGGCAAATCCGGTTAGAAAAAGGGAACAAGATTCATATACATTTAAATTAAAGATTGATCTGTGATATAATATTCCTATGTTTTTAGGCTTAGACATCAGCACCAGCATAACTGGGATTACTATTCTTGACAAAGAAGGTGAGATTCTATATAATGATGCTTTGGATACAAGAAAATATAAATCAATGTTTGAGAAAGCAAGAAATCTTCAAGAAAAATTGAAAGAAATAAAAAAAAGCTATAAAATTAATAATATATATATAGAAAAATCTTTACAATCTTTTAGATCAGGTTTCTCTTCTGCTAAAACTCTTTCAGTACTATCAGCTTTCAATGGTATTGTTTCTTGGATGTGTTTTAATATTTTTAAACTAGAGCCAGAATACATCGCAGCTACGTCTGCAAGGAAACTTTGTGGTATTAAAATCCCCAGAGGAGAAAAGGCAAAAGCAGTTGTTTTGAAATTTTTACTTGACAACGAGCCCTCTTTTGTGATAGAATATACAAAATTCGGAAATCCCAAACCAAAATACTTTGATATGGCGGATTCCATCATTATCGCAAGAGCAGGCTTTCATTTATGTCGACAAAACAAACAAAAATCCTAAAACAAGTTCTAGATTATGCTCACAAATCCCGTGATGAGCATTTATTTTTCTGCCCTTTCTGCAAGCATCACAAACCAAAGCTATCAGTTAATGTTGAAAAAAACGTTTTCAAATGTTGGGTTTGCGATGTAAGGGGAAAGAACAATTATTATCTCGTAAAGAGATTTGGCTCTTTTGACCAGCAACAAGAATGGCTCCAAATCACAAATGAAGTGGATATAAGAGACTTTGAACTTTTCATTTCAGGATCTCATGTGGAGCATAAGGTAAAACAAGAAATCGATCTCCCAATCGAATATAAGCCTTTGTGGGGCACTTCATGTCTCAGCACTCAACGGCCAATCAATTATCTTAAAAATAGGGGAATTTCAAATTCAAAGATTTTGGAATGGAAAATCGGCTATTGCACAGAAGGGGAATATAAGGATCGGATCATTGTCCCTTCTTTTGATGAAGACGGAAGTGTGAATTATTTTGTTTCGAGAACATTTGCAAATGATTGGAAAAAATATAAGAATCCCCCCGTATCCAAAGATGTTGTGTTTAACGAACTGCTGATTGATTGGGAAGAGCCCATTGTGCTTGTTGAAGGTGTTTTCGACGCTGTTCATGAGCCAAATATGATTCCAATTCTTGGATCAACTTTGGATGAAAAAACGGAATTATTCCAAAAAGTGGCCTCAAACCAACCCATGGTTTATATCGCACTTGATCCCGATGCTCGGTTTAAAGAATCAAAAATTATTGCGAATTTATTGGAATATGATCTGGAAGTATGGAAGATAAAAGTTCCAAAGGGCAAGGATTTGGGCGAGATCACAAAATATGAATACCAGAGATTAAAACAAAACGCAGAAAAAGTTGGACTCGAAATGTTTTTCGAGAACATAACAATCTAATACAGGAGCTAGCATGTTAGAATTTTTCAAACAGCCCGGAATTTATGAAGCATCTTTATTTTTCTTAGGAATACTGATGCACAAACTTATGAGCTTTGCTTTTGCTATTCAACATATGGCAAAATATTACAAAGAAGTTGGAGTATCCTCTTTTAATATAATGCTTACCACCTATCTAATGGCTTTAGCATCTTTAGAAGAGAAGGAAAAGCTTTTGAGAAAAGCGGGAATGGATGAAAAATTAATAAAAATTGAATTAGAGAATGATAAAAAAGACATTGATCGATGGAGAGATCTGTCTTTGAAGAGCTTATACGAGTTCGCTCCTAAAGTTTTCGGTGTAATAAAAGAAGATTTTGATAAACAATAAAGTATGGACTATTTATTGAATAAACCCGTGCAGGAGATATAAAATGTCTAAAGATTTTAATCTTATTATGGAAAACTGGAGAAACTTCTCAACCACGCCTTCTTTGATCAAAGAACAAGGCGGAGGATATTCTCCATATTCAGAGCTTGTTCAAGAACACTACAACAATATGATCGACCTAATTGACCAACAAGGCAATTTAAGTGATATTCAAAAACAACAGCTAAAAAAAGAAAATGAAAAATCTTTCGCAGCAGCGCAAGAAATGTCGGAAGTGCTGAACGGATCTTTGAATACCTTCCCTGCTGAATTGGAGAGTATGCTGAGTTCTAGAAAGAAACCTGAAAAACCTATTGCCGCCGAATCTCTTAATCTCGACCTCTCTGGAACAGATGAAGATAAAACAGATCCAGATATTAAGGCCGTTGGAGGCGAAGAGGGCGACGGCGTTCCTGTAGAAGAATCCGGAATTACTGTTGAGGAGCTTGAATTTCTCAAAGAAACGTTTCCCAATCTTACCGAACATAATGAAAATCTATTGGAAATGGTGATTAAAATAGAGGCTGCATTAAAAAGTGAAGTTAAAGGTCAAACAAAAAAGAAGCGTGGAAAACAAAAACGAAAAAAAATAAAAGAGCTTGCCGGAAGAGCTGCAAATGTTGTTTATTCCATATCAAAAAATGAAAAGCCGGCAAACTCAGTTTATGGCGCCCGACTCCGGGCATGTTATTTTGTCATCGCCGCGGTCAGTGCCGAAGGTATTTCTTTTGTGTTGGATAAGAAAGCTTGGGTAAATACATTTATTACAAATCACTATACTCAGTATTCTGCTGCTTTTAGAGAGTTTATAGGCGGAATAACACCAACCCAAGCATCTAGCCTTTATGATAATCTCCTCAAATCCGGAAGTGATAAAATAATAGGTAAAATGACGGGAGTTATCCAAAATCAAGGCGCCGAAGGATCTGGATGGCTTGCTAAAATAGGGTGGAAAATAGCTAAAAAATATCTCAAAGATCCCTCTACTCAAGCAAAGCTTAAAGACGCCGCAAATAGCGGATTGGAGCCAATGAAAGCATTTATAGAAAAAGATCCTCTTTTGAAACGTTTTTTCGAAGATGTAGCAATCTCAGAATATTATACTTCTCATGGAATATCCATGATGCCGGAAACTACGATGGAGGGCATTCAAAATACTATGAGCGCTCTCTGGGCTTATATCATCAACGCTGGTACATCTGCTCAAGTATTTTTCTGGACTGCTGTTGTCATGTGGATAACCTCCATTGTCTACAACTGGTTTACTAGTGATCCCCAGAACGTGATTTCAATGTCATATTTTGCCCTCAAAGAACAAGTGGGGCAAGATTTGGCTAAAGCTAAAAATGCCGTCAAAAAAATTGGAGGATGGATTGGCATATCCTATGATTGGCTCAAAGGTCTATTCAGCGGGGACAAAGACAAGATCGAAGAATCCCTCCTTAGGCTAAAAATAATCCTTGACAAAAGGGCATTGGGTGTGCTATAATGTAAGGCGAAACATTTCCTAGGGAGAAGTAATGCCTAAATTCGCACATATATCCGATACTCATATTCGGAACCTCAAGTATCACACAGAATATAAAGAAGTCTTTTCAAGTCTTTACAAGAGACTTAAAGAAGAAAAGGTGGATTATATTATC
>Ga0080013_1000241_pt1 | contig 78116 bp, 101 predicted proteins | sample ETNvirenome_6_85_FD_69236 | JGI IMG/M metagenome (GOLD analysis project Ga0080013, IMG submission 69236) | Marine viral communities from the Pacific Ocean - ETNP_6_85 (SPADES assembly) (version 2) | ecosystem: Environmental > Aquatic > Marine > Oceanic | place: Pacific Ocean | collected 2013-06-19
TTGCACCACCAGATACCACATGTTCACTTGCATCACCAGATATAACCCTAAAGCTAAATCCAGTAAAAGAACTTGATATAGTAGGTAATGTAACAGTAATTGCACTACCAGATAGAATGAAAGCTTTTCCATGATCAGCTGGTACAATAGAAAAACTTGCAGTCTTACTTACGCATCCAGCACTTGAACCACCTAAATAAGGTCTAGCCATAATAAGCCTCCTTAAGCTGTGATTTTAAACAGATGATGACTTTCAATTAGCTGTATACCAACACCTTCATCAGACATGTATTGATCTTTAACACCATCAAAGGCATTATCGGTCTTAATGTTTGTCTGATACATAGATGGACGATAAACTGCATGGAATAGATTCTCATCAGATACAACTGCCATGTACTTATTGTAAGGCCCACGTAATGCTGGAGTTGGGATCAACTGCAACATGCCATGAGGCGTTTCAAGTACTCGGTAGTTAAAACCAAGAGAGTCACGCTTCATGTCTCCAAGGGAAACTGTCCAACCTGAGTTGCCAGCCAATCCTGAAGCACCAGCCATTTTAGACCAGTAACCTAAAGCACCAGCACCACAGAATGCACGCTTAACGCCTGCTTCTGGAATATACTGGAATACTTTTTCCATGTCGTCCACGAAATCTCCATATGCATATGAACTGTCAACAGTAAATACGTTTTGTGCATCATGTGTAGATGTAGATTCACCATATTTATTCAATGCTGAAATGATTCCATAGGTTGTTCTGACAAGATTACCATCTGAATCAGTTCTTCCACCGTCTGCAAATGTTTCATCGTTGTTAGTGTCGTTATTACCAGCCGCATAAGATGCTTCTTGTAAACCCGTACCACCTACTCTTTCACCAAATAAGAAAGATTTTTCTTTCTGCATTTTGTGCTCTTGAGCCTTCATTCTACGAAGTCTAGCCAATTCTGAAGACTCTCCACGAAGTACTGCTGCTTCTAAAGTACCAGTAACCTGTAGAGGTGTCTTAAAGATCTGAGTAGAATTATAGACTACTTGCAATTCATCTGCCCATGCTTCTGGAGCTGAACTACCTTCACCTCGTGCATTACCTACTACCATAAAGTAATCATTATTAGAAACTGAAATAGCTCCTGCTACTGCTTTTACAGTAATATGATCTGCTTCTGGTATAGCTGTGATAACTGCAGTACCTCTGTTTGTATCTTTGTCTGAGTTCCATATCTCACAAACCAAACCGATCCAAGAAGAGTCTGGTGAAGATGATAAATTAATTGCTCCATCAACTTCTAAAGAATCTCCAGCATCATCATTATCTAATGTAGCTGATTCTGCGGCTAAAAATTCTTGTTTTACCCAAGGATTACGATGTTCAAACATCTTAAACACTGGGTCTGGGACTTTACGTTGTTCCTGATTACTAATCATTGTAGTAAAAGGGGCAACGTCTGTCCATAGCTCCTTAGTGACCTGCGGATCTACGTAAAAATTCCGTCTATCCGTATAAAGCACACCAGAAGCTTTTAGTAGCTTTTCTGTAGCTGCCATTTATAACTCCTTTTTATTTAGTTTACTTTATAACAAACTACCTTCCTAATAGCGCATCGCTAAACAACTGCTCATCAGTTCTAGGTTGTTCAGCCTTCCCTGTCTGCACTGCTGCAGTTCTAGGAATAGATAAACGCTCTGCCTGATTTTGCATCTCTTGTGTCCGCTGTTGCACTACTGGGTTAGTATTTGTTCTCAATTCAAACAACTTTGCTAAATTGTCCATCGTTAGATTGTCAGGATTTTGAGCCCACTGTACAAAATCATTAGCTTTATTAGCATCCCACCCATATGAATTAACAGCATGGCTGTGGGCCTGCGTTTGCATCATATGTGTTTGTTGCTGCTGCATCTGAACTTGCATTTGAGATTGCAACTCCTGTTCTCTAACTTGATCTTTCTTTTTCAAAAAACCAAGATATTCATCACGATAGCTCTCTTTAGCTAACCGATGCCTAAATGACTCACTTTCTGGATCATTATAAGCATCTACCTCATTGTATGAATGTGGTCTTTCAGGCGCTATAGGCTCCTTCAATGAAGTCTTTTGCAATCCTTGATTAGGGTATGCTTGAGGTTGTCCATCGGAGGGTGATTGTTCTAATCGGTCAAGAACTTGTGGGTTATTACGAATCATCTGCTCAACAGGAGCAAGACTATTCTTATAATAATCCAATTCTTGACGAATCTGTCCCAGTTCACCCTTGGCTTTGTCAGCTTGTGATTGCCAATATTCAAAACGAGTTGAGTCGTCTTTAGAGGAAGTTTCTTGTGTTGCTTCTTGCGTAATTGGTTGATTCACACCTGTAGTATTTTCTACAGGTACTTCCTCTGTAGGTATAGTAGGTTGCTCTACTTGTACAGCAGCCTGTTCTACCTGTGCATCACCAGCATTACGCATTTCTATGATATTCTCCATTACTTTTCCTTTGCGATTTGGTTATTTCCAGCAACCGCTTTCTTCAATTTTTTCATTATCCAAAGTCTCCTGTACCCATAGTATTGCCTTGTGGGAGGTCTTTGGTAAAAGGACTTAATTGTTTTTTAAAAAAATCTATTTCTTGAAGCTTTCCATCTTGAGCATTCATAACTTTTTCATTATCTTTATACTTCATTTTTTTTTCAATTGCTTTTTCTTCAGCATCTGCATACCAAGCTATTGCTTTGTTTATTACATCTTCTGAGTATTTATTTATATCTATTTTTTGCTTAGTGTGCATTTTGTAAAGTAGATGTTGAAAATCAAAATCAAAATCAGCAAAAGGACTATGTTTATCAGCTTCTTTACCAGTAATTAATTTTCCATCTTTATAAGGTAGTTGTATATTATCACCCCAAGGGTCATCGTAAGTTATGTTACCAGCCATTTTATTTAAAATCTCCTGTATTTAATGTATTACCTTGTGGTAGGTCTTTAGTAAATGGATTCTTATCTTGCATTACCATTAATTTCCATCTAGGATGCCCTTTTTTAATTCCTTCATCAGTTGTGGGAGCAACTCCAAATGTAGCGTTTCTACTTATTAAGCTTTCTTTATTTTTTTTAAGTTCATCAAGAGAAGCTTCTATATATTTAAATTCATCATTAGTCATTTCACCATTTTCATAAAGCTTATAAGCCCTAGTTAATTCTTCTTGCACTCTGTTATCAAATTCATCTTTTCCGTTTGTTAATTTTTTTACTCCCTCAACAGCACCTCTCATGCTAGGAGAAAGAATATCGTCTGTTCCATATAATAATGCCATTACTCCTCCAGCCTTAACATTTCTTCATTCATTTGTCTTGATGTATTTCTACGTGCATCAAACTCTGCTATATCTTCTTTAGCTACTTTCAGCTCATCTGCAAGACGAGTCTGATATAACTTCTGTGCCATTTCTACTTTAGCTTCAGCTTTTGCAAGCTTCTTTTCAAATTCTTTAACTTCGACACGCTTTCTATCATGTAAGGACTCTCTTTGCGCTGTCTGGAGATCTCCTTTAAGATTTTTAATTTCTTCTGTCTGCGCTTGTATTTGGGACTGCATTTTTTGCATCTGCCCTGCACGTTCAAGTACGCCCTCCATATCAGCGACATCAGTCTGCTTGAGTACTTCGATCTGGTCGATAAGACCCGAACTATATAATTGCATATAGTACTCAAACCGTGCCCAGCGATTAGATGGAAGAGTTGAGCCTGATAGCACAACCACATCATACTTACCAACAGTAATATCATTTACCTTTCCCATTAGATTTCCAATATCATCATATAATGGACTATTAATTTCTATTTCAAGAGGTCTATTATTTGGTTGCATTAACCTGAATATCTTTTGGTCTGTATAGACATACTGAATAAGACCCACCACTACCTTGGCTAATTGATTTAAACATTCTTCTATGTCATCTTTTTTGGACTTAATTCTTCTTTGTCCAAATTCATCCATCGCTACCGTACCTTTAAACGTCTGAGGAGCAGCACCTACATCTCCTTGCATTAATGCATAAATGCCAAGTATACGTTCAATATCTGCTTTTGCATCAGCTTCGTTCTTATATAACTCATTGGGCAAAGGTACTGGCCCTGCAACAATAGGTTGTCCTAACTCAGGATCAAACTCAATAACAGCTGTACCAGCTTTTCCCCATTCAGCCTCTAAATGTGCTTTATCCATACTTCCTCTAGGGATCAAAAGCTTTACATTAGTTGAGCTAGAAGCATGAGCTACAATTAATGAACGAATTTTATTAATATACTCTTGTAGCCCCTTGACAAGCCTAACGTCACTCATGGGATACGGATTACGATTGAATCCATTCATAAAAGGTACTATTGGATATTCTTCTATTGGCAATTGAGCCATAAATAATTTACGATCACCGACACTTACACATTGCTGTATATTTGTTATTTCAATTTCATTTACTAAAATTTTACCATCTTCAATTACATCCGCTTTAGTAATTACTTCAATTACTGTAGTAGAATTTGGTATAGAACCTTCATGTTCTTCGCCTGCCATAGGAGTGGGTTGCCCTGTCATTTGATCTAACATTAAATGAAATTTCCCACCAAATTCTTCGTATAATTGCATATATTGACTTACATTGGCTTTATCTGTATATATTGCTTCTTGGTCAGGAGCCATAACAATAACAGCAGGTTCTTGTTTATATTCTGCAAAATCTGCTTCATTCAAAACCTTTTGCTCATTGCTTAGTGCATCATATATTTTATAATACGGACTTTTAATTTTTGTATATCGTTCAAATAATTCTAATTCACGTTCTTCAGTAATATTCTCACCTGTCATTCTTCTTTTTAGAGTAACATCCTGATTTACTAAGCCATGTCGTGATTCTGACACTGTATTTAGATAGTTGGTTTCTTGACTTTCTCTTATAACTTCTTCAAATTCTGGATACATAGAAATTAATTGAGTCTGTGTAATAATTTTTCCTATTACAATATGTGCAGCATCTCTAGCAAAAGGATCTTTACTACTTGGATCAATAAATAGCTCTAAAGGATCAAGAGATTTAAGCGTTACCTCTCCTGCGCCAAAGTCGGCATCGGGATCTATATAAGCCATCATAACACCCATGCCTTTTACATAGTAATCGTCTACTGCCTGTTTTAACTCTACATTGCCATTGGAGTGATCCCAGATGTAAGCCATGAGATCAGAAAACATCCTGCCGACTTTAGCATCGCTATTTTCTCTTGCTGTTGATTGAAATTTTGGATTATTTGCAGTAAGCATAGCTTTTGCTTGCTCTACTGCTGAATATACTACATTAACAACCAATGGTTCTTGTGCACGTTGTCTAAGTGCCTTTACCTGATCATCTGACCACTGCTTACCATTGCGAAATTCATTATCTTCCACAGCTTGAGAAATCCAATTCTCACGTGCAGATGTATATTCAGATAGTAAATCGTGTGTTAGTTGTACTTCAGGGTCTTTATATGTATCTTGATGCAATGTAGAAAATTAGGCTTTTACCTGATTAAACGATTACTTTAGGTAATTTGTTCCAAATTAAGCTATCTTCCAACTTATATTGTCCAAATTCTCCTGAGTATAAGACTTTTTATTTTCTTTCACAACGCCTTTATGATGTGGTGGATAACATTTTTTCATTGCGTAAAAAAGCCCATCTAAAAGATCATCATGTTTCCCACGAGGATATAGCAAAAGCTCATCACGTAGTTCTGACATTGTTTCTAGCATATACATCTTTTTTTGTGCAAAATAAGGTTGCATAGTTTCCAATCGTGATGATTTACTGGTTCTGGGGCTTTCTTTGATCTCAAGACCAGATATAAATATCTTTTCTTCATCACAACGCTGCCTCAAGTATTCTCGTAGCATTTCCTGATAGCCTACACTCTCTACTCTTACCTTTACTGGCTTGAATATCTTAAAATACTCAATAATGTTTTCAGCTAATTGCATGGGAGTTGCCCTTTGGCGGTAATACTGGAGAATATACCTGTTATTGTTTTCGTCTACCGCAACGGGCATGATTACAGAGTAGTCTGCCGTCTTGCGTACCGAAGAAGCAGGGTCAACCCCCATAAATACATTTACAGGAAACTCTTTATCGTTATTTGTAAGATAATGTTTCCCTTCTTTATCAATCTTTAATTCATAGTCATGGTGCTGAATATATTTTTCTTGAAACAACTGATCCTCATCTCCAACAATCTGGCACATATATTCACGATAGAATACACTAGCTCTTCCAATAGACTCTAATTCAGACTTCTTTTGTAATAATTTTGATATAGGCTGCCAATCTTCCCATAATGCTACTTCATTATCTAAATCTGGAGCAAAATGCATATTAACCCAGCCTTCCATTTCTTTCAGTATCTCTACCATACATCTCTGATGTTGTGGTGTACCAATTACTATAATCTTACCTTTCCTAGGATCTAAAGATGGTACAGCGCTCTGTAATAACCAGCGTAAATTCTGTTCCATAGCCTCGGCAGTTTTTGTATTGTTCTCATCCTCTGGATCGTCTACAATAATTAAAGTAGGACGTTGTGATCCTACTTTGATACCACGTAACTGCTGTCCTGTACCTTTGCATATAATCATTGTACCATCTTTTAGTTCTATTTCTGACTTTGCCCACTGTTTTGCACTGTGTTGGCCCCAATACCCATAGATTTGCCTGAAGGTTTCGCTGTACTCTATAGTATCCTTGATAGTTCCAAGGAGTTTGATAGCATGATCTTGGGTACGGGATACCAACACAATAAGCTTTGCTCCACTGTCATTCATGATGTGGAAGAGGGGATAAACACCTCCTACGATGGAGGATTTAGCGTGACCACGTGGAGCAATTATATTTACTTGTTTATTATTATTATTTGTAATAGCCCTTGCTATTTTATAGTGGAAATCAGGTGAGGCAGCAGAAAACATATTAGTCATAACAACCTTACCAAACATAATCATGTTCTTTTTTAACTTATTTTGTATATATTTTCTATCGTCTGCCACGTTTCTTTAGCTTCCAAGGGCATTTAGTCATGTTTTTTACCATTGTTTCTAATGTATTACCTTTTTGTATCCCACAATGTACATTATCTTGATATGTACCAGCAAATGGGCATCTTTTTTCTTTTATTGTACAATATGAAAACAATTAATCGTAATCTAACGATAATTGATCATATAGATAGCCATATGTTTCCATTTCACGTAATGCATCAATAGCTATATTGGAAATAGTATTTGTTTTACTATCATACATTACTGCAATCACATGTAATGCTCTAATAGCTACATCTAATTGCTGACTTTTCATATGATTATCTGTTACGCCTTCATATTCACGTTCTGCTTCATTCAATTGCTTCATTTTCCTCGGATTTCCTTTGCAATGTCAATTTCTTTTCTTCTTTGGCTATTGTATCGGCTATTTGTTTAGTCATATCCACTTGTATCGTATCTGTTATCATCTTTTTACTTGGCTTCATCTCTAATAAGTCCATAATGTAGTCATTTGCTTTTAAAAAGTTGTTTACATCGCCTTTTTGCTCAGCCATTTGCAATGCACGGATAATATTATCCAATGCAAACTCTTTATTAATGGCTTTATCGGTTAATAATTCTTTTATTTTCTTTTCTACCATACGTTTTGCTACTTTTTGTTTAAGGAATCTGCGTACTGTTGCAGTTGGGATTTCTTGATCAGGCCTATATATCTTACCAAGAATATCATAGTTAATTTGTCCATTTTCAAACAGCATCTGTGCATAAGCGGTAATAGTCTCTTTAGCACGTTTTTTTCCAGATTCTTCAGCATCCCATGTCCTTTTTGGATTTGTTTTACTATATACTCCATATTGATGGTTTTCTAAAAAATTTATTTTGGAAAAACCACTGTCCCATCCTACGCCACATGTAAGCTTAACAAATGTTTTAACTTTTCCATTCTTATCTGTATAGTTCTTTCTATCATAGCATTCTGCCACATAACCATCATCCGTTAACCCCCAATCACCCACTTCGGCTTGCCGCCAATAGATATAATCAAGCTTTTTATCATGAGCTTGTTCTTTTGTATATACTGGATATTTACCAGTTTTTCCATTAATTCTTCTTTTAATTTGCACGTTTAGCTATATGTACATAGAGCTATATGGTCATATAGCTATATGGTTATATATATATCTATATGTATTAATCCCTACTCTTATCATTTGACTCTCTTACGCCTAAATTCTGCGAAATTATCTTGCTTATTATCTCATATTCAGCATCTAACTCATCTATCGCCCTCGATGCACTCTCTTGCATTTCACGATATTGATCTTCTGTCATATTCTTCTTTTCCCACTCTTGTGTTTCCATATTAAACACCTCATACACCCTCTTAAACTGTTTTTTCATAATATGCTTTAACTTATATATGCTAAGTTACACATTATAACGTTTTAAAGTAATGATTTGTTTCAATACTCTTTCAAAATTGTAACAAGAATGTGTGTGGGAGGAACATATTACAAGTACCCCCCTTGTAATCAGGTTGCCCAGATCTATTTACGTTGAGTTGGTTCGTTAGAGTTGGATTGGTCATCGTTGTGTCAGTTCACTAGCTCACTGACCCGATGTCTTACCCGCCCATGCTACTCTTCGAGCATACCCTATGTGCTCATTACATTCACACACCATGCTCATGATGAGTATCAATATAAATCCCTACAGTACTGTAACGTACTGTATGTCTTTATCTTCCTCTATGTATGGTGGCTCCTAACAACTGTTTAATGTACAGTAGCCAATTATTACATAGTGGCACCTATGTAATAATAAAACATTCATTCCCGAATGATGTTAGATTACACATCCTTTGATTAATAAACAGGGAGAAACCTAGATGCCAGATAGTAGGACTGATCATCCTACTATCTTTTTTTTACTTTAAAACAAACAAAGCTTCCTCTATGTATGGCAATTCAGCCATACTAATCATAGAGGTATCTTATGTTACATTCACTGATGTTTTATTTATATTGCAACCTTCCATTGTCTTGGAGAATCAGATCTTATCTTGCATGCTTTGCATGCCCAGACAATGAGCCGTTGCACTTTCATCATGATGGTTGTCCATGTTGTGACAATATTATGTCTGATTAAATAATATGGATTTGCCCTACTTCGGTAGGGCATTTCCTCTATGTATAATATTAACCAACTCATACAAGGAGTAAATTATGGGTAAACTAACCAAACTTATTAAAACTACTGGATGGATTACAGTAGGAATCACAGCTATTGCAGTTGAACAAACTGTCAAAGCTGGCAAACATATTCATAACGAAGTCAAGTCTGGTAGACCACAAGATCTAGTCAGGAAACATTGCAAATCTATCAAAGATAAGATGTCTACTGTTGAACAACGTGGAGAGGCATTTCGTGATAAAATGCGTAAAGCATCTATGGAACAAAATCCAGACGAAGTTAACCATAAGTTTGAGACTATAAAGGAAATGTTTGGAGCTAGTGCAAGCAAAGCATAATAAAGATCCAATCATCTAGCCCCACTTCGGTGGGGCTTTTCCTCTATGTATAACAAAAGAGTCTTCATACATGTTAGACAGACTCGGGTTTTTTTGCCTTTTAGGTGTTTTTCCCCAACAAAAACAGAACAATAAAGACTAGACTCGGCAAGTCGATGAATCAAAGGGCTGGCATGTATATGGATTTAAAAATCTATTAACAATATTTTTGGATAAAGAGTGAGGAAAAACCCTTACTCATAGGAGAATGCGACATCCAGTTAAAACTATATCGTCAGATGGATTTTTATAAGGCTTTATACTAAGCCAGCCCTCGTCTTAAAACTTTCCTCTATGTATAATTAAAAAGGAGTGATCAATGAATACTACTAAACAACTATGGAATAATCTTGTTATTATTCTAAAATACACAATCGTGTCTGTAATCTTTATCTACGGAACAGCTACAGTAATATTTATATTGGCTAGCTGTTCCTATACAATACCATCTAATAAAATTATGGACAGAGATAAATATGCACACGATTACAACCAAGAAATCACTGTTTTTAATAACAAACAAAGTTTGTACTGTAAGAGTCATTACAGATGGGAAACAGTGAAAATGATTAACACTAAACACGGTGTAACATACATCGTAAGGAGCAAATAATGAGACATATAATCATAACAAACATTATTAACCAAATGGTAAAAAATGGTTTACCAAAAGATGAAGCACCAATATTTGAAGTTGAACATCTTTTATTGAAAGAATTGGATAAACTAAACGACAATGCTTTATTTCTGATCTACTATAATTTGAAGAAATAAAAGCTTCCTCTATGTATAAAGTCCTCCCGTAAAATTCCCCATAATTGGGTTGGGAGGCAAAATTTAACTAATATTGCCCTCTAATTAGTAGCAATCGTTAAACAATGAAAGTGTTATTAGCTTTGGTCGGCTAAGCAGACCATAACATTAGTAAATTTAGATTGTCGCAATGTAGACGAAGCTTAAGTGCCGTGCCATAGCGTACTTGAGGGCAAAATTTAGACCTAAAGCATCTTGGTAGCCATACTTTTAAGTTTGAGCGTAAAACCTTTGATCCTTTGGTCTATTTTTCCTCTATGTATAAACAATCTCAATAAGGAGTAAACTAACCATGAGAGCAAACACTAAATCTCAGTTTAAAAATACTGAACTAAAGAAACGTAGGGGAGGTAAACATGCCCCTTACAAATCTACTCGATTACAAGACAATACTAAAATTGCACATCTAAATACTGCAATTATTGGTAAAATGGGCGAAAATCGAGTAGAAAACCATTTACTTGAGAATGATTATCAAGTATTTAACCAAACTGCAGACACTTGGGGAATTGATCTTGTATGTTTTAAGCCAAAGCTTTGGAAAAACGAATGGAAGATCAATTTAATCACAGTACAAGTAAAATATCATACTATTGCCTACAATACTTCCTATGGAAAGTCATTGAAAGTCAATATTACTGAAAATTATGCAGATTGGATTGCAGTACCTATTGATCGTGGATTTATAGATGATTATGAACATATTATCTACTATCCTAACGAAAAGAAAGGCATCCGCCATGTACGAGAATTTTCTTTCAAAGAGAAATATCTCGAATCAAAGTATAAAAACCAAAACCCACGCAGATGGGCTACAAATTGGTATAAGCTTCCAACACCAAAACCTCAATCTGGTTGGAATAAACTTATAAAATCACGCACATCTTGTGATTAATTACTGGAGGGTTGTGAAAACAAGTCCCAACCCTCACAGCTTCCTCTATTTTTGGATGCATGGTGCGTCCAATTACTAACCGTAAGAAAAGGAGTCAATTGTGACTAAATTAAAAGATCTATTAAAATCGTTTGCTGGTATAGCTAACAAAGCACCTGAAAGACCATATGAAAATGTATGGTTGCAGAAAAGCAAACAGATTGAAGATGGTAAATATGTAAACCTCAGTACAACCGTGGATCAAATGATAAACGATAAAACTGATGAGTATATTTACAATGTTTGGTCGGAATTATCAGAAGAGGGATTGTCTGATTTTGACAATTTTGTAGAAACTGAACTTATTCCTAATGGTATGAGAACGCTTGAAAATACAGCTAAATTATCAACTGATCAGGGTTCTATACGATACATGATAGCACGACCAATAAACTAACTAACTAATCAACATCATACAAAGGCACATGGGTACATCCTGTGTGCCTTTTTTACGCTTCGCTACACTCAGCGGAACAGCTTTTTTTAAAAGGTGCTACGCTCAGTATTCTAAAATTCTGGACTGCCGAACAAGAAACAGATTGACTGTAAGTGCAGTTATTAGTATATTTAAAGCCCTTTACAGGGGGAGTAAACAAGACATCCACAACAAGATTTTACTTATGGTTAGGTAGAACGAGCACGCTTGTACATAGGGAGCAGTATCTCTAATAATGATACTGCTTCCTTTATTTCTAATCATATGGAGGATATATGAGCAATTATCAACAAATGTTTCAAGATGCGGTACGAGATACATTGTCAGAATTATACTGCATACATCATACTGATGTAGAATTACAAACTACCGAAGTAACAAGCACACAAAAAGTATCTTGGAGCGATGAACCAATAAAAGTATATCATGATATAGAATATTGTCCTGAATGTTTTAGACAATATGAAAAAGGCAAACGCTTTAAACATGATATAAAAACCAAACCATTATTTACAAACATTAAAAGGAGCAAACATGCAAGACATAAAGAGAGATGAAATACAACAAATGAAATTAGAAGGAGCAATTTCTACGTTAGAAAATTATCCTACTGATTTAAACATGATTAGTCAGCAACTTGATGATATATGGACTTTAACTCATAAATTGCAGGAACGACTTACAACTGCTAATAGAGAATTAATTAAAGTAGTTGATACATTATCAAAAAACGTACAAGATGTGGAGGACAACTTATGATAACAGAATCAGATATAGATTTTGATAATCTAGCAGAAGATGTATTTCCACTTCTTGAAGAAGCACTTGATCGAGAAGCTGAACATATTATGGATGAATTTGGAATTAACCCAGAAACAATGGTAAAACTAATTGAAACTTGGTTGCAAAATGCAAGTAAAGACGATTACATACCTAATACAAAATGGAGAAATGTATGAGTAGAGCAGGAACATTTGCCACAGTTGCAAAAGGTGCTAGTTATTTAGCACTTGCATTAAATCAAATGCTACGTTTAGCATCATCAGGTGCTAGATATGCTATTGATTCTTTTGCAGATAGAAGACGTTACAATATAGAACTACTTGTACAAGGTGCCACTATTGAAACTAAAGAAAATCAATCTGGTGCACAACTAAGTAGAATTGTACGTATTATGGGAGAAGTTGGAGTAGACCAAGCAATTATCACAGATGTTAAAAAAGATAAATCATGATGATATTTTTGGACATACCAACTTGGATTGGAATAATTACATGGTTAGTGTTAATAAACCTAGCTATAGTTGTATCAGCACATCTATGGCTATGGTTTATTAATAAACTATCAAAGTAAAAAGGAATAAATCATGGGAAAAGTTAAAAGTTTTTACCATAATGAATTATTACTAGAACGTGAATCAGATATTTTACATCTTCAAAATGAAAATAGAAGATTACATACAAAAATAGCTGAACTGCGTTTAGCTTTATTAAAAATACAATCTAGTGATTTTGACAACTTACATAAAGATCTATTAAAAAAGGCATTACAAGATGGATAAAGCACGTACACCTGACAAAAGACCTGCTATAGCTTTTGATGATGCAGGAGAAGTTGGAATAATGCAAATAGCATTAAGAACATATAAAAATGATATGGACAAATGGAGAACTGACGGTGGTGGAGACGATTTTAAAAATAAAATCAATGGATTATTAGACGAATTAGAAAAAGTAATGAAAATGTTTAACAAAAAGGAGTAAACAATGATGATATTACACTGTGGTGGAAGAGCAGTAGAGTTCAATGAACTACAAGCAATTCCACTACCACAAGAAACAAGCACTTATACACCTGTAGCATTTAGTGATTTAATTACAAATGCAAAAGAAGTAGCAAGTGACTTACTAACAGGACATACATTCAAAGAAGGACATTATGCTTTGGCTGGTAAAGACCAAAGAATGTTCGCAGTATTGAACTATGAAGGAGATAATCCAGATATGGGAGTATCTCTGGGTATAAGATCCAGTTACGACAAATCTATGTCAAACGGATACTGTTTTGGAGCAAACATAACAGTTTGTGACAACATGGTATTTGCTGGAGACTTCACCATTATGCGTAAGCATACAAAAAACGTATTTGAAGATCTCAGAGATCAATTAGTGTCTACACTATATAACTTTCAGAGAAATTCAAAATTCCAAAATATAGTTGAAGATAAGAAAGTTATGCAAGAAACACATCTTACATCAGATAAAGCATATGAGTTTCTTGGCTTACTATTTGGACACAAAGTCTTGAAAGCAAGACAACTAACAACAGCAGTAAATTGCTGGAATAAACCACCATACCTTGAATTTGAAGGTAAAACTATGTGGGGATTGTATAATGCATGTACAGAGGCACTGAAAAGTACACCTCCTAATCATATTATACAAAAACACATAGAACTACATAACTTTGCAACAACTTAAAAGGAGCAATAAATGGTTAAAATACAACAAGGAGATGTACTATTTAAACAAATAGATCCATCTGAGTTTAAGCAACTGAAAAAAGAAGAATCCAGTAAACAATACACAAATTGGAAACTTACATCAGGACTTAAATCACCTGAAGTAACAAATGAACAAAATACTGATAATCAGTTAATACCAAACGATAAATGCACAGTGGCTTTAGGAGAAGCTACTGGACATCATCATCGTTTTGAAACAGCAACAAACAATGTTAGAATAACAGCATATAAAAATAGTTATCATTTTAACAGAAATAATCCACAAGTATGTGATTATGTTGCTATAGAAGGTAAAAGGGATGGATATGCTACATTAACACATGAAGAACACAATCCTATTCAAGTACCTACTGGATACTACAAAATCGATATTGTGAAAGAGTTTGATCACTTTTCACAATTAGAGAGGAGGGTAGTAGATTAATGGCATGGGCAAATTATGATCATAGAGCTTGGTATCCAGAAAAGAAAAACAAAGAATATGAATTAGCTAACTATATTCATGAATTTCAAACACTCAATAATAATGATATACATATGCTTAAGAGATGCTTAAACGGATCACGATGGGTATTATTCTGGGGAAATAAAAAATATATCAATATAGTAGCTGATCTGTCAATTCATTACGGCAAAATGATGCCAAGTAATGCAATTGGAGCGAAGATTAACATCAAAGATAATACATTAACTGTATATGATCTTGATTTACTTCAAAGCGGAGCTAATGTTTTTTGTTATTCCTTTTCTAGTAGTGTAACTGTTAGATATCATTGGGGCACTAATGTATTATATCAAGGTACTAAGCATGAAATACCATCTGCAGAACGTTGTTCTGAATTAGATTCTAAGCATAAAGAAGATATTTATGCATGGTCAGGGATGAAATTTGACTTAGAGACTTATAAAGTGATAAACAAACCACCTAAAGAAGTAAAAGAAAAACTTAATAGATGGAAAGAAATCACTAGAATCCAAAGAAATGCATCTGCTAGAGCAAGAAGAGCTAATTTAAAAGCGTTAGAACGTTTAGATATATATCGTAATACTGGAAATATTAATGATATAGAAATGGAAGACGCTTTTAGGCTATTTAATGTATCTGAAAGACGTGAAGTCATTGATGCATTTGGAATGGATACTATTCTTGCCAATTGTGAATCTGAAGTCTTAGATAAAGATACAGTAGACGATAGACCATACGAAGTAGTACGAGTGAAAGTAGAAGATAAAACAATGCCAGACGGATCACGTTGGTGTAATTATCTACGAATGGTAAATCCAAGTACATCTGAAATTCATTTTGAAGGTGTACCTAATACTCAAAATACAGTACAGAATGCACTAATGTGGAGAGATGGAGATAAAGAAACTTATGTGAAACCAATCGTGCTTACATAACTGTGAAGCAGTGTGGTTCCTCAGGGTTTGCTCCTCTAATTGTTGAACTCCGCATCGTTCAGCAAACTGCACTGCTTCCTTTAATTATAATTCGATCACCGATGAGCAAAGAAGGTAATATTGACTATATCTACACTGTCATACCTTTGCAAAAATGCTGGGCAGTAAACCCTATGACGATAGGTTTGTCAGACTATAAACACACACGGTTAAAGAAGTGTTGCACTTCTAGGGGCTAATCGAATTAAATATTGCAATCACTGACAGTGGGGACAGTATCGGGTGATTTCCTAGACACTCCAGACCTCCCCACTAGACGTGTTAAGACTTATAAGAGACGCTGGGATGGACTAGGCTAGAGCAAGATCGCAACTTGTCGTAAACATGGATATTATAGTCACCATGAACATCCCAGAAGATTTAATAATAAAAACAACAGGAGTTAGAATGAATAAATTCTACGAAATACTAAGAAATGAAGACTATAAACCATTTGTAGAAACAAAGGGTGGCAGTAATTTCTCAGCAGACTATGTATCTTGGGCAGTAATGCACGACTATTTGAAAAAGAACTTTCAATATGTTGAATACAAAATACATGAATACCAAATTACTAAAGACGGCACTACATTAACATTACCATATATGTTGCTACCAAATAGTACTGCAGTAGTAAAAGTTACTCTTACATTAGAAGATAATGATGGAGATAAACATCATCATGAAGAATGTTTAGCGGTACGTAACTTTAGAATGAGTGCAGAAACATCTCCAGATGCAGCACAAGTAGAAAACACCATTAGACGTTGTATAGCAAAAGCAGGCAGTATGCTAACTGGTTTTGGTATAGAACTATGGTTTGGAGAAGACATTAAAGATCTTGATTATAGACCAGAAACATTGAAAAATGGTCAAAAACCTAAAGAAGGTCATATAACAGTAGATCAAAATGTAAAATTAGATAGACTTAGCAGAGATCCTGTATTTAAAGGAACTGATACGTCTACTAAAGTAAAAACTTTAATTGACTCAAATCCAACAAAAGAAAAAGCACAAAATGCTATTGATAAGTTGGAGAAGAAAATTAAAGAACTAAGAAAAAAACAAAAGGAGGCAGCTTAGATGCCATACGAAAAAACAGCAACAGTCAAATCTGTAAAAATAGATTATGATGTTGAGAAACAATGGGGAAATTGGAACCCCACATTCGACATGTTTTTAACAGTAACTTATAATGATGGACAAGACTGGGATAATACGCTAGAAATCTATGGAAATGTAAAGAAAGATATAGATACTAACGAACAAAAGTCTTGGGGATCAGCATTTAAAGTAAAGAATTTCTTTGAATCAGTATTTAAAGAAAAGAATTTACTAATGAATGATGATTATACCATTCCAGATAAGTGGTGTGATACAGCAATTGATAGAGAATTTATGGTATGCTCGTATAAAACTACAAAACTCAAGAAAAGCGGTAAGCATTTTTGGGATACATACAAAATTGTCGCTAGATCAGATGCATCACAAGGAACTTTGAAAGCTAAAGTTATGAAAGACGTACAAGATGGATGGATTAAAAACTATTTTACAGAAGATATGGATCAAGATATTGAAAAATCAAATGTAAAAGCAGATTTTGAATTGGATATTTAGCTATGAAGAAACCAACTGTGAAATTCATAATGAAAAAATGGCTTAGAAACCGATTAGATCATGGTATCGAAACTGTTGCTTCTCATGAAATTGAAACAAATTTGGTCAATTACGGGAAAGAGTATTGGGGGAAATTACACACCCCCAGTACTTACTCACGTGCTTGGAGAGACTTAAAAAGTGGAACTGAGCTAGATGATATAGATGTTTCAACTATTCAAGAAGTGAATAATGAAAGTGCGGAGACAACATGGAAACTAATAACTGGTGGGTAGAATATGCCACTACAAGTGTTAGCAATAGAAATCATCTATGTAAAGTAAACGATTTTCCTGCAATAGCAGCACAACATCAAAATTTAGAAATATACAGAAGTATGTTTCTATATCATGAAGATATTGTTGGCTTTGTTGCTGAAAATGGTACTGTTACTGGTTTTAATGGATTACAATCAGTAGATAAACTTGTTATTGACATTGATTATATAAAAAATGATAATAACATGGGAAACGAAACAAGACTAAAAGTTTTAGACGTTATTGATAACATGGAAAAACTACTTATAGAACCAGAACATTATAATATCTGGTTTTCTGGTAAGGGTTTTCACATACATCTTGGTAACGTCTACGGTTTTGAAGATTCTAATCAAGTTGCTAAACAAGTAAGAGCAACCATGCAACGTGACTTTGGAGAACATATAGATATTATATATGATAGCAGAAGATTAATACGTGCAGGACATTCTTACCATAAAAGCTCTAAGTTGTATAAAATTCCTATTTCTTACACAGAATTATCTGAGTTAGACTATATGGACATTACAGAATTAGCACAGCAGATTAGAACCGACTACAAACCCCATAAAATCAAACAAATAAAAGTTGTTGGCTTAGACCCAATGGATATGAGTCGCAAAAACATCGCAGAAGTACGTAAAGTATTTGACAATGCTAAAGGTATCTCTACAAGATATATTACATGTGTACAGCATATTTATAACGCTGGCTATGTGCCAAATAATAGACATAAACATTTATTGGCATTAACTAGCATTTGGCGTAAAAAATATGCATTTGATAAAGTAGCATGTGATCATCTTGCAAGAGCATATATGGCACAAATGGATAATCCATTAGATCCAGTTGAAGTTAGTAGAATTGTAAGCGATGCTTTTAAAAATGATTATAATTATGGATGTAGTCATCCAGTACTACAGCCTTATTGCGATAGTAAGTGTCTATTGTATAAATATAAGAATCTTGATGAAGAAACAAACATACTTAATGCTGAACAAATGGTTAATAAATTGATAGAGCATTACACATCAGACTTCACAGATAGATCTTTTGATTTACAACAGATATTCCCGTTTATGCCTAAAAAGCATTTATTTACCTCTGGACAGCTTATTACGCTAATAGGCGATACAGGGTTAGGTAAAACAGCTTTTATTAGTTATTTGATCACACAACTACCTAAGATAAAAATATTATTCTTATCATTGGAAGTAGATGATCTAACTATGTCAAGACGATTCTTACAAGCAGCAATGAGAAAAACAAAACAGGAAATCATAAGCATAATAGAAAGTGGAGATATTGACATTATAGAAAAAGCAAGAAAATCTATAGACAATATCCAACTGGAAACCATTAGTCCTGATATACAGGAACTGGCTAGTTATGTTGCAGAAACTGAAGCAAAAATAGTTGTAGTAGATACTATTGACAGAGTACCAGCTAAGTATGCTGGTAAAGATGATTTTGCTAGACAAGAAGTAATTGCAAATGGTTTAAAAGATTTAGCAATGAAAGAAGATGTTATTGTATTAGCAGTACATCATATTTCTAAATCAGCATCTTACAATTTCAAAGAAACAAATACATTGGATGTGCATAGTGGTAAAGGCAATAGTGCCATAGAACAGAAATCAGACCAATACATTGCATTTCAAGGTAAAGAAATGAGTAAGGCTAGAGTAGTTAAATCTTTAAAAGCAAGAGACGAATCAAAGTTTGAATTGCTTCTCAATTACAATTGGGATACTTTCACCTTTGATAAAAGAAACTAATAGATAGGGCACGGATTCCTTTATTTGTGCCCTATTACCACATACCGAGGAGGCCAGAATGGCTATAATAGAAATTCATTTAAAAAATGATCAATTATACAAAGTAGAAGGTCAGAATGCTATTGTATATGTACATGATCATGATATAGGTGAAGTAACAACAATGACATTTTATAAACAGGAAACATTTAATGAAAACTGGAAACAGCATAAACCTCTTGGGATTTCCTTTGATAACGAGGATATTGATCCAAGGCAAAGAAAGGACAGCATGGACAGTGATACTATTTAAACTATTAAAAATATCAATAGGATATTCAACATTAGGTGGAGATAGTATTCAAGTAAGTATTGGTATAACTAAATTAGAAATATTTACATCATTTACTATTAAAAAAGGATGGTTTGCATGAAAATACCAAAAGCGAACATACAATCACAAATGACTCAAAAGTTAATACACTTATTAAGTGAGTTAGAAACAACAAACAGACAATGCATGAATAGCGATGGTAAAAAATACTTAGATGACATTTGGAAATTATTAGGACAGCCATCATATGATGAATTAAGAGCAGCACAAGAAACTGCTAGGGATAAAGCAGGTATACCTCAACATATTATTGATAATTATGATGATGTAACACCTGAAGACATTAAAAACATGCATAAGGAGGAAGAATAATGGGATATAGATCGCAAATTATTGCTGGTGTCCCAAAGAAAGATAAGAAAAAAGCTTTAAATATTATCAAGTATTGGGATTGGATATCAGAAAAAAATACTTATAGTGGTTTTTATGAGGACAACCAAGAAGAATATGTATATTTTATGGCTGATTGGTGGAAATGGTACGAAGGATATGATGAAGTTGATAAATTCAATGAATTCATAGATGGAAGTAAAGATAGATTCTTATTAGCAGTAGGAGAAGATGGTGCTCTAGTTGCAGAAATTGGAAAACCATATGACCATGGAGTTTATCGAGTCTCGTCTATCAATGAAGAAATTGATTGGGAGGAACATAAATCATGAGTGGCAGAGCACCAAAGCAAAAAGGAAACAGAATCGAAAGAGAATGTGTAAACCTAGCTAAAGGCTATGGCTTTGTATCACGTAGAGCTTGGGGATCTGATGGTAGATCCCTAGGTTGGCATGAAGAAGTAGATATGATTATAGAACTACCTTTAAAATGGAAAGAACTAGATCAACCATTCAAGTTTCAAGTCAAAGGTCGTAAAAAAATTGGAGATCTATATAAACCATGCGATGAAGTATACGGACAAATTCTCAAAGAAGATCGTAAAGAAGCATTAGTAACTATACGATACAAAGACTTGTTAGATCTCTTTAAGAGATTAACAGGATAACCCTCTTTGTCTGAACATTGGCTATATGCCATAGGAAAAGAGAGAAAGAGGATGACAAATAGAATAGGGGACGGGTTGGCGTTTGTCCCCTATTCAAAAAAAGGAGATAAGATGCCTACGCCTTTCATGTGTCACGATTGTGACACTCCAACAATGAATAAAGATGGGATATGTGACGATTGTGAGAAGATAAAATTTTACTATACAGATAATTGGTTTATAGCAGATAAGGCAGGATCTAAAGGCTTTGACGGAACAAAAGGAGACGCAAAGCGTGCAGATGAAAAAATAAAATTTTGCAAACAATGTAGACTATGTTGGGAACATGATTATAATGCTAGTAAAACTTCTAATAATAGATTATTAAATAGATTAGTATATATATATTATGAAGATTTTCCAACATATGGTAAAATAGAAGAAACATGTCCAAGGTGTATTAAAAAAAAATAAATAAAGGATAACTATTATGAGATATTGGTTACAATCATTACAAGAAAATGGCTTTGACGTTTTTATTGTAGTTTATCTAGCACTATTATTTATTGGCTATCACTATTTAATGAGATGGTTTATAAATAATAAACTTGATGAACTATACAGGAAACTAAAATGACAGCAAAGGAATACGAACAATTCAGAGAAATTTTTCTCCATCGAACTTTAAAACTGTCCGATGAAAAACGAATTGAATATACTGAAGGAAATCATAAAGATAATGTACTATGGAATTTTGAAACTATTGGAAAAGAACTAGGATTAGATCCTATACAGGTATTATCAGTTTATTTACATAAACATATATCTAGTCTTAGAAACTTTTTCAAAGATGGCAAAGAACACTCTGAACCTATTGAAGGAAGAGTAAGTGATATTATAAATTATTTACTATTAATGTTAGCTATGAGAGAAAAATATAAACACAAAGGTGTCCAAAACGATCCTGAGTGTTAAATAATAAAGCAAGGGGAGGTAAATTGGTAACGCCTAATGTTCGGACTTAAAATCCAAATCCTATCGGTAGGTACCTTCCCTTCGCTTTAAAAGATATGGCACAAGTCAGACATAATGAATTGGAAATTTCATTCAAACTTAATCCAAAACCGTTTGGCTTGTGCTATAATTTTTAAACGTCTAAGTACTCTTCTATTTCCGCTAATTGCATTCGTTGTTTTTTAGCCCTTTCAATCCTACTTTTCATTTGATTGTAAGGAATCCTAAAGAGTATCTCTGGTGCTCTTTCTATGCCCCTAAAGGGTCTATCATCCGCTAATTGTTTTATTTGTCGTACACCACGACCAAATGGAAACATAGTATATACAGTATAATTAGTAAAATCTTCATATTGTCCTGTTAATAGCTCACCAAAAGCCTCTGGTACTCTAGCTATAGGTGGCTTGAGTACATTAAGTGGGCCAAGCTTTGAGCCAAAGAACGCCATTTCTTTTTCACGCTTATCACCAAAGGTATAATCAGCTAAAGCTTGAACCCAATCCCAAGGCGGAGGCAATGTAGTATCAAACAGACTAAACATGAATGCACCGCCCAATGCATACATCATCATGTCTATAGCAAAAGTGTCTTTAAATCTTTTATAAGATTCGCTACCCTCTTTAAAGCCATTTAACTTTGCTTGTCTATAAAATTCTTTACGCATACGTACACTATTAAATACAAATAACTTAAACCTACCTAAGACTTTACCCATAGAAGTTCTCATAAATGCAGGTCTATGAGCATTTTGATATAAAAACTGTGTCATTTCTATACCACGTTCAGCTCTTTCAAATACATATTGATCAGCTAAAGATAAATCTTTACCAGCTCCTTTAAAACCTTCAACAGCTTGTAAACCATGAGCAATAAAAGCATTCAAACGATTTACTCGTTCAGATTGCTTCATAAGAAAACCGCCTGTTTTCATCATTAAATCTTTTACACCATAACGATTAACAACATCCATAACGTTTTCATCACGATTTCCCTTCTTGCTTTTAGCAGCTTTTATTAAATCACGCTGAAAATCTTTAATATTAATTCCAGCTTTTTTTAAACCACTGGACATAGTTTCATTATATTCAAATTCATTTTTAATAAAGTTATCAATAACACCACGTTCTTCTAAAAACTTTAACAATTCTTTTCTATTGGTTACTTTTGTACCATCTAATAACTTTAATACAGCTTTTCCTTTAGTGTCACTTAACAAAACATCGTAAACACGTTTATTATTAAATGAATTAGCATAGTTTTTAGCACCTGCACTACCTACTGTCATAGTAGCACCACCAAATATATTTGTTGTCCATGTGCCCGTATTTGCCAGTAAAGTTAATAACTCATACTGAGCCTCCATTCTTCCAAGATTGTGGATTGTGCGGCTAAAATACTCTTTTCTAGCTACAGGATCTTTAGGTATTGCTTTATTATTAAAGAAAGGCACGCTTCTTTCTTTGCCTAACTTACTTTGATACATTTTTTCAAGCTTATTTATAATAGCTTGATCAGAAGTGCCATAGTATAAATTCTTCTTATTTAAATGTAACAACTGCTTACCTTGCGGTGTTGACATCCTATCACTTAAAAAAGACTGATGTCCCAATGAGTCTCTAGCATAAAGCCTTACGTAATCAGCCCAAACATCTAAATGATTTTTATAACGCAATTCTGAAAGTACAGAACGTGCTGTTCCTTTGTATAAGTCTTTAAAAACTTTTTCTTCATGTTTAGTAGGCTTATAATCCTTGTTGTTTTTCATCATAAGATCTATTTCATTTTGAGCTTTAAGCTTCATTAAATTTTTATGATAGCCATTGATAACATTATTTTGATAATCGCTAATCACATCATACGATCTTTTAAAAGGAATTCTACCTTGAGTTTCAAAAACATTTGCACGTAAATTTTGAAAATTAGGATCAGAAGTAGTTTTCATTGGAGCATTCGGATCAATACTTAATACTTCATTAGCATTAATAAATTGATTGTCTGCTTGCATAAGCCTAGCAGCTTCTTCACGTTGCTCTTTAGGTAAACTAGCAATATATTTAGCTTGTTCTACAAGTAATCCTTCTGGTGCATTGTTAAAAGAATGATGCATATACCTACTATAATCACGAGGATTAAATATTTTAGGTCTTTTTTCAGACCTTTTCATCTCTCGGTACTCTTTCTTGTTCTTCGGCTTTTCAATGCGAATTGCTTTTTCTATAGCTTGTTCGTGTTGATACCTTAAAATACCTTCCATGCCAACTTTTTTTATAATATCTTGAGATTGATTTCTAGCGTTTAATACTTTGTCATTAAATAATTTAAAATCAAGCCTACCTTCTTTATCGTATTTAATAAACTCATTAACCTGACCATATTGTTTATCTTTATCTATCTTATCCCAATTAAAACGATTGCCCTTAATATCTTTAGTGGTAAGCCATGAGTTTTCCATCTTCTGCCAAAACTTTGTCATCTCTGCATCAAGTTCTTTAAACTTTTTCATGTTAATGCTTTTATCTACATTTTCTATGTAAAAAGCATTTCCTTCTTTATCCATACGCTCTCTATAATTAAAAAGGTTTTCCATATACAGCTTTTGTTCTGTTTTAGAAAGAGTATTTATAATAGAATCTAATTTTGTTGTCTCTAAATTTTTCCTACCTTGATATAAATTAATACTAGCTTCCATTTTTTTAAAATAGTTTGCTATATTACCAACTGGAGACATAATAACTTTAACGTCACGTCTAACAGTACCTTTACTTGTTTTAACAGGTACATTTAATATCTTATGATAACCACCAAATAAACCTTTTGCTTGCATTACTTCATCTACTGTTAAAGGATGTTGATAGAATTGAGCCAACTTTAATTCCATATCTTTAGTACTATTTAAACTATCTATGTATCTATTAACTAATTTGATGTCTTGTATCTTCATTGTAGTAGCATCTTTAGGATTATTTAATACGTTAGTAGTAAAACCAGTATACCATTCATTGAAATCTCTAGACATCATAGAGTTATTCTTTAATGTTTCTTGAAATTTGCGTACTTCACGCAGATCTGATTCAAACAATGCTAAATTTTCTAACCTTTTATCTAGTATAGCTTTATTGATATCATTAGATAATTTTTTCTCTTTAACTAATGGAGAGTCTTTAAGAATCTGTTTTACATCAGCTTCTTTTATTTCAATAGAGAATTTATCAGCCTTAACTCTATCATAAATCTTATCCATATGCTGATAGAAATTTCTTTTAGCTTGCATAGGGATCATATTAGATCCATGTATAGACTTATAATATTGAGGTTGGTTCTTACCTTGCGAAGTCAAAGCTTTAATAGGACTCAATAACCAATAATGAAAATAGTCTTGCAACATACCTTCAGGTAGTTTTTGCTTTACTTCCATTTCAGCTAAACCTTTACGAGTACTATGTATTAATGCATCAAGATCAGCATTGGTAACATTGTCTCTAGCTTTGTCTTTACCTAGCTTAGCAGCTAATTCTTTTACTTTATATGCTCTTGTTTTAATTTGAGGAATCAATTCTTGAACTGCATTAACAGAACGTCCTTGTTTTGTAATTTCATTATGCATCTTAACATATTGATCTGTTAATAATTCTATTGTAGTATATTGCCCTATTTCTTTAGCTATAAAATGCAAAGCTCTTTCTGGATCTGGCGTTATATCTACTATTGTACCATCTGCTTTCTTCCATTTACCAGTAAATAAACCTTCAATATATTCTGGGCTAGCAAATGATAATTCCTCTGCAATTATTTTATAAAAATCACCAAGCTGTTTTTCTACCTTCTTGCTTCGCCATACCATTTTTTTAGCTTTTTTATCCCACCTCATTAAACCTTTAGTAGTAAGCATATGAGGATACAATTTAGCATGTACATCTTGCAGATCTTTAAATTGATAATTATCGTAAATAAATCCTTTCTCATTTAATAATTGTGTTAATTGAGCAGATGCTATATCATTTACTTTCTCGTTTATTAATTTATTATTAATTAAATCAACATTTTTTAATACTTCAAAAATACTAGGAGAGTATTTTTTACCATCAGCATCTCTTAGTTTATGATGTGGTTTAACAACACGAACTGAACCTTTTACAGCATGTAGTGGAGTATTTTTAATAAGATTATTAAATTGAGTATAGCTTTTAATTTCTTTATCACTTTTAATCATTGTAAAAACAGAATTAAAAAGCATATCTTGAAATTTATTAAATTTAATAAGATTAGGATCGCTACTAGCGTCTGCTGAAACATTAACAACCTTAGTACCTAAATCTAAAAAATGCCTATGTGCACTAACTCCTTTATAAGGAGAGTTCTTTTTTAAAGTTACCTTTACATTGTTAGGTAAATTAATAGAGCCTCCATTTGCCTCAATATAATCATACATATTTTGCATTTCTACTTTAGCAGATAATCCAAATCCTAAACCACCTTGCCCTGTGCTAGAATTTTTAGCTACTTGAAATCTAAAAGATGGAGAAAACATCATGGTTTTATTTTCTGTAAAATCTTTAACCTTTACGCTATTAGGATCTCCTTCTTGAAATAATTTATCTAATTCTTTTGAATATTCAGATGGTTCACCTTTCTTATTAAACCAATGCTTTCTTTCGTTAGCATTTTTTTTATAATGTTTAACAAGGTTTTCAGGCATACCTTGAAATATCTTTATACTATCAATATCCTTGTCGGCTCCTCCAAGATAGGTATTATCTTTATGGTGCGTAAATGATCCAGTTCCTTTTTGATTTGTAAATCCTCTAAAACGCAATGCACGTGTTCCAGAGATAGAATCAGCAGGAGTACGAATAGCAAGCATTGTAAGAATAGGCTTCCATTCTTCTTGAGTTTTCTTACCAATTTCTTTGGGCATGGGTTTCTTCCCAGTATAAAACTCCCAAGCCTCGCCAAGAGTGAATGGACTTCCATCGTCCTTGTATCGTTTACCGAACAATACCACAGGCATTTTGCGAAAACCGTTGTCAAGATAAATATCTCCTTCTTGCAATAGCAAAGATCTGTAATCTTTTATGTTTTGCTTTTTAGCTTTTTGCTTTACTTCTTTTACATAATTAGGATCTATTTCAGCATAATTTAACATATCCTGAGTAAATCCTTTCAAGATAGACTTACCACCTGTTTCAATATGTGGATTAGCAAATGTTTTTAATACATACTTGCGTAACGCATTGAAATAATTCTTTTGATTAAAAGCCATACTATGCTTAGCAACAAACGTTCCACGTAAAGCTTCAGCTAATACTCTATTAGTATCATGGAATTGAGAGAATGCAGCGTCTGAATCAAATTCAAATGATTCATGCATAGCTTTATTTAGTTCACCATCTAGCTCTAGTTTCATTAATCTATCAGATATAAGCTTACCCATAGGTGTATCAGCTTTATTTAATAATGTATCTATAACAAACTCAAATGGTAATTCTTCTAGTCTAATATTTTCATCTTTATATTTCTGAGCAAATGCATCTATATCGCTATTCTTCTGAAATTCTTTTGCAAGGTTTCTACCTTTTTGAGTACCCTCTAAAGACGGCTTAACAACATTCTCTATGTACTCTTGAGAATATCCTTTAGCTTGTTGATTGTTAGCCTGTCCCCAATACTGAATAGGTAAAGAAGCTCCTTTAGTGTCTTTAAAAGTATTCTCATAAGTACCAGAACTTATCTGTAATGTTTCGATAGGAATCTCTAAAACATTTAATTTATCTGATTTATAATTACCCTTTTCATATGTCAAATTACTTAATTGATTAGCACCTCTAAGCTTTGCAGAACTTTCATATACAACTCCATGTATATTATTAGCCATCATCCATTCATTTAAAGCTGGAAAAGCTTCTTGTCCATTAGACTTGGTAGCAAAAAAACCATTCGCTGTTTTAGCAGCTATAACTGGTTTGCTGTGTCCAGTCATACTAACAGTTCTACCCATTGCTTTACTTTGAGCATCAATAAAATCAGATCTAAATTGTATAGCACCATCTGTATTTGACTTTAGACCTACATCATTAACAACAATAATATTAAATTTTTCACCATTGGACGTCCCCTCTACGTTTTCAAAACTTTGCTTAACCATAGGAGTAAATCTATTTGCAAACAAAGTCATCCTTTTATTTAAATCAGCAACGCTCTTACCATAATTTCCTGCTGGATCAATCAAAGCCCATGCTTTATCAACTGGCAAATTATTCATCTCAGCCATGTTAACTATATTAGAAATCCATTTTCTTTCATGTAGCTTTTCAACTGCTGGGGTATCACCAAATATTTCTTTCTCTAACTCAAGAGACCTCTTATAAGAATTTTCTACATTCTCTCTAAGCTCCACATTAGATAGAATATCAAACGTATTTTCTAATGTAATTGTATCATCTCTAAATCTACTGGTCATTACATAGTCTTTGTCTTTAACGCCATGTACTATGTATCTACCATTTTCAGCTAATTTACTTTGCAGTATCCCAAGATCTTTTTGCTGTAGCTTATAAACTATTTCACCTTCTTTGTTTAAACTTTGCTCCATAATTTTAAACGCTTCTGGTTCAAAAGATTTTGTTTTAGGATTGTAAGACTCTTTTACCATGTGAGTCATAAGTTGAAACTGTGCTTCAGGTACTAAATATGTAGCTGGCATTATATCAAACTTTTCACCAACAGTAACTTCACCTATTTTTTCTTTTGTAATAACACGATATTCTGCAGTTTTACCACCTGCAGTTAATGTTATCAGATCCATATTCTGAGGCTTTTGCATCCTTGTTCTAAACCAACCACGTAATTGAGATTCTTGTTCAGCTACAGCTTTTTCTCCTAATTCAGACTTTACAGACTTCATAAATAATTCTACATTAGGCATATCATTTTCCATAGAACGTTGAGCAATAGTATCAATAGTGCTACCAACTTCTTTTGTTGTCCCTAATTTTTTAGATACACTTCTAATATTATTAGATATGTCTTTTATATTAAATTGTTCTTTTTCTGCTGGATCAGTTTTATCCATCCTTTGATCATTAACTATTGCATTGGTAATAACAATAGCATCGTTTAATGGATTCTGTATTTTATAAGTTTCAGATGCTTTTGTTCTGTAATAATCATGAATGTTATTTTCCGTAACGTCTATCTTATTTTCACTTAAATGCTCTTTAGCAATTTTTCTCCATTGACTATCAGGGAATTTCTTTTCTATATAAGACAACGCAGCCCCTGTGCTGCCGCCTAACCCTTCAGAGTTCATCGCTTTAGTCATAGGATGATCTCGAATTATAAATTCTTTCGCATCTTTACTTACATTATTCCATTCTTTAGACTTTTCTGGTCTAAAGATTTCTGATGGATCACGATTTTGATTAATCCATTTTGCAGCTTCCGTCTCTCTAGCAGGACGAGTATTGTACCCAAAAAATCCACCTAGTAAATATTCATATATTTGCATTTCAGTAGGATCATTTCTTAGTGTAGATGGTATACCCATAAATGCACTAGCTACACCAGCTCGTAATAATTTATTAGCTTGTTCTACTTGTTGAGGAGTACCTTTATATAAATTACCTACGGATACAAAATTACCAATACCACCAAAGGCTCCACCAGCGATGGCTCCTCCAATATAAGAATCAACAATAGCATCTTTACCCTTCCATACATTACTTATAGCACTAGCGGATGCTAAGCCCAAAGCTTCTTCTGTTATTGCCCTAGTACGTGCTCCGTGTTTTAAAAAATCTAATGATTCAGCTCCTGTCTTTTTTAAACCATAATCAAATAATTGCTTAGTTTTACGAGAACCAATCATAGGAAGAGAAACAGCATCTAAAGCATCTATCCCATCTAAGACAGCAGATGTGAATCTACCCTTAACAATATCTTTTGTTTCTTTACCTGTAACTTTAGACGCAAGCTTAACTGCGCCCATCACAGGAGCTTTTAATATTGCAGGTGCAAAACCAGCAAGATGGCCAAGCTGTCTAAAAATAGCTTCACCTGTATTGCGAGGCTCTTTAGGAATAAGATCAAAAGTAGTAAGCCCTTCAACAAAACCAGCTTGTGCTTGTTGCAAGCCACGTTGTAAAGAAAAGTCACTTTGCCTTCTTTTAAACTCTATTTGATTGTCTGCTGCAAGACGTTCCAATTCATCTAACTGGTCGTCGTTGAACATCATAGGGTTAGAGCGATATGTTCTTATAAGGTCATGAACCTTAAAAGTTTCATAGTATGATGCCATTTAGCTTATAAGCCAAACCTTACGTCATCTGGAGTAAGTCTTATGTTCCCAATATTAGAAAAATCCATTTGCCTACGAACATTAGCTAAAGCTCCCCTACCTCTTCCTCCTAAAGCTATATCATCGGCTGTTTTTAAAGCATCAACTGCTTTTCCACCGTATTTTTTAGCTGTTTGAGAACCAAATATTCCTCTAGCACCTTTATAAGCACCACCTATTCCACCAGCAAGTCCAAGCAGACTACCTGTTCCACTTGCTATAGCGTCTATTGTCGATTCTCCATATACTTCTTCACCACGTGAACGAGGTTCCCATGAGTCTGGTAACATTCCAAATGTTGCCATTTCACCAGCGCTGTATAGAAATTTCTTTAAAGGTTGGCTTTCTTTTTTAAAAGGCATTCCTAGTTCTTTAGACATAGCAGATATAAATAAAGCATCTTTATCACTAAATTTTCTAGGGTCTCTATTGTATTCTTGTATGAGCATCATTGCTCTTGTTGGATCCATATTCATTTTTTACTCCTTAAAAATTAGGTGGTTGTTGTAAGTATCGCATTCCTAATGCTCTCTGATTACTCATTAATAATGGATTGTTTTGTAAATCCATTAAAGAATTAGGATTAAGCATAGCGTCTGGTTCTTGATTGTAATAATAAGAAGTAGGATAAGCTTGAAAAGGTGCTCCTGACCTTTCTAAAACTTGATCATACACTCTTTCTTCTGTAGACCTAGTAAAAGGAAGAGCATCGTAAACGCCTTGAAGAAGATTAGTATCTTCCATTTGTGTGTTTATTTCTTTTTGAATAGCTTCTGCTTCGTCAATTTCTCTCAGCTTATCTTTAGAAAGTGCTGATTGTGCTCTAGCTGTTGCCATTCGTCTATTATGGTCATCAGCAAGTCTTTTTTCTGCAGCAGACCTATATTGGTCTCCTACATTAAATTGTCTTCGGCTTTCTCCAAGACTTAAGTCAAACTGTCTTCCTTTTTCTCCAAGACTTCTTCTATATTGACTTTCATCTTGATCTAATCTAGCTGTATCAAGAGCTAAACGCCCTGTCCTAATATTTCTATCAAGTCCAAATATATCTCTGTCTAAACCTAATCTGCCCAGTCCTACTTGTCTATCAAGTCCAAGCCTATCTTGACCTAAAGCTAATTGACCTCTTTGAATTTCTGTTCTAAATGCTAAATCTCTATCTCTAAAGGCTATATCTTTGTCTTGCCTCTCTGCTTGTGCGCCTAATTCTGCTCTTAACATACTTTCTGCATTGTCAAAACCACGTTGTTGAGCAAGTTGATTAAAACTTTGTTGGTCTTCTCTGTCGAGTGTTTGCCATTCGAGTCTACCCGATTGAAGGTCTCTAGATAATTTATCCGCATTTGATGCTAATTCTTTTTGCGTTTGATCTTTCATACTAGCTATGTTGTATCTACTATCTAATTGATTTTTAGATATTTTTTCAGTAGAACCTATTTGTTTTTCTTGCATGCCTTCTGTAGATGCAATTTGCCTTCTTTGCATTTCTGCTTGATTTTTCATCCTAACTGCATCTAAAAGATTACGAGCTGTATTCTGCCCTGAATCATAGCCAGTATATCTTTGTTGCATTTGTGGTACGTAATAAGCCATGTCTATCTCCTACATTAAACCTGCTATTCCACCTAGGAAATTTAAATTATTATTCATCCAAGATTGGTTAGCGTTTTGATTTTGCACTTGAGCATTGTAATTAGCCATATCAAGATACTGTTGATATTGATTCTGACCTTGTACATTAAATTGTTGATTGGCAAGTCTTCTTGCGTCAATATCACTTCTAATACCTGCAGCTTGAGTAGCAAGACCACCAGCCGCTTGAGCAGCTTGAGATGCCATTCCTCCAAATTGACCAGCACCTGCTAAAGATCCTTGCTGTATACCTAATATACCTTGACGTACTGATTCATTTCCTCTATTTTGAGCTGCTGCACTAAGCAGTCCACCCATTCCTCCGCCACCCATACCTCTTTGAGCAAGTAAAGCATTTTGGTTTGATACAGTTTGAGCTGTGGTATCACCCACCTGTTCTCTTAATTGACCGTATTGAGATCTATTATATGCTGAATTAGGATCCAGCATTTGATCATATTGGGTCATAAATTTATCACCATATTGATCTAATGTTTTAGCCCTATTGCCTATACCACTAATAGATCGTAATAAATCTGGATCCGCTCTATAGGGATCTGTAGTTTGGAAATTTCCAGAGGATGTGAATTCTATATCTTCTGGCCTGTTAAGATAGTTTAATAAACCACCTGCTGCTCCTAGTCCTATCATCCAAGGGTTCATATTGCTTCCTCCTTTAAATAAATTGTTTAAAAATCCAAATCCAGAATTGGTCTTTGTACTAGTTGGGACACTTGTCGCTTGTGTATTAACTGGTTGAATATTATATTCATATGTATCATCTCTTCTTATGTTTTGTTCAGTAGACATTATTTTTCCTTAAAAGTCATACTTACAGAAGCCCATCCTTCATCAGTTCTTCCTTGTATCTCATAAGAACCATCTGATTCTTTGGCTAATCTTATATCTCCAGACTTACCCTCAAAACCCTTCTTTTCTTCAGTAGTACTGCCCTGATTCACTGCATTAATAACCTCGTTCATGTCATCATATAATTGGGTTATTACCCTATTTAATTGTGGATCATCTATTCTAGGTGCTCTTTTTTTAGATATACTCATTATTGTTCCGCTGTAACTATTTTACGTCTATAAACAGTACCAAGAGCATCTACCTCTCCTGTTTGTCCAGCCAAAAACCAGCGTAAATATTTACCACTTTTTGTATCGATCACAAAAGTATTTAATGTTCCATTTTCTGTAACATTACTACCATCCACTTTTAAATATATACCAGCAGTAGTATTACCCAATGTTCCACTAGGACTTCCTGTTACATGAAAATCATTAAACCTTTTTATTTGAGTATCCTGCCCTAGTGTAATTTTTTTACTTTGCCAATCCCATTTTCTTTGGTTAGCCTCATCTTCCCATAAATACCACCATCTATTATTAGCAGAAATATTTATCTCTCCATTTTTACCTACAATAACATCAGTTGGTTCTGATGTTGAAATTGATTCACCATTTATTTCACCCCACTCCCATAAATCCCATCTTCTTTTAATAGTATTAAAAGACCAAATTCTATATTTACCATCACTTGCTTTAAAAAACACTAAAAAACTTTTATATTTATTATAAAAACGAATAATAGGATCCCAATCCTTATCTATTGTATGCCATGCATAAGAATCATTTAGATTGCCATTAATGTTAATTGATATAGGTTGGGCTTGTTTTCCATTATGTAAATATACATTATTTCTATCTGCAAAGCACATTCCATAATCTGTAACAGAAATTGATCGTTGTGAAAAACAACCAACGCCTTCTAATACATCTTCAATATATAAATTATTAGGCTCTATCCTATAGGTATTGTTTTCATCAAATATATATATCCTACCATTGAAAGAAGTCATTGCTGTAGGATATGTAGGTAATACAAGAAAATCTTGCGCCCAATTGAACTGATCAAAATTATATGGACGAGATTTAAATAAATAGTTACCAGCATCGTCTATATCTTCATGGCTACATCTAGCAACAAATAATTGATTATTTAAAGATGTAGATATACCATAATTAGGAATTGTATTTTTAATTACCTCATTTAAACCAGTACGTGCCTCATATGAACTGGTAGCTTTTCCATTATCTAAATACTCTCTAGTTCTTATATTACCCCAAGCTGGAGCTAGACTACCATTTTCATCACTACTAGATGATGTAAAAGAACTATCCATTTTAAGACTTGTGACCAGTCTATAAAAACCATCTGCACCTTGTGCTCCTGAGTTTGTAGAAGATGCAGAGTAAATATTAAGATGCGACACCCTAGGACTTAAACTAGAGAGATTATGTACATTTATATCCAATCGCAATCTTTTAGTTGCTGCAGAAATGGGATGTAAAAAAACATTACTTAATGGAGACTCTTGATATCCATCATAAGTGTAAGACATTTTATAGAATATTTTACTTGTATCTGCAGGCCAGATAGCATCTGTTCCAGTTTCTGAAAATCCTACAGATAAATCTGCTTCATTAAAATATGTAACTGCAGTAGAGCTTCCATCAGCAGCAGTTGCTACAGATCGTATTAATTGATGTTTATTGGTGTCTAAACCTTTGCTTCCTCTAGCGATATATACAGTAGAGCCTGTGCCATCATCAACTGCTGTAATACACGCAGAGCGCATTTCGTAATCAGGATGGTCATTATTATCTAGAGATATACTTCCTTCAAAAGCATCATCTGCTGACCAAACATAATCTGTACCAGCTTGTAATGCGATCTGTGTCTTTATCATGTCAGAATCAGAATCACTATCATGAAATGTAACTCCCGTTGCTGATCCAGACACACCATCGTAAGAAGCTGAAGAAATCACTTTATTTAAATAATCTGTAGTGGCAGAGCCCCAAGATATTCTTCTTATTTTGGCAGAATTTTGATCATCTCCAGTTGATACATCAATAGGTTGCTGTGTATATGCTCCACTATTTTGCCATTTTGTATCATGAAAAATATATAATAAAGGATACAGACCATCAGATGCATCTGGATTTCTTAAAGCAGCATAGCCACTATCACCACTTCCTCCTCCACCATTATTCCAATAAATACTAAGAGGGCCAGATGAACCATCATTAATATGTATTGAGCAGACAAAACCAACAGCCGCTCCACAATCAATTAATCCTTTATATGGAATTTGCGCCATGACGCTATCGTCTAAAGTGGCAGTAGTTCCAGCATCATATGATTTATAATAATAACCCTCAACTGCATAAGATACATTAGTGTTTGCCTCTAACATTGGAGATACATCATAGATCGTAAGATCTCCTGTAGTGGTTGGAATATCAGTTCTAAATAAAAAACGTTTTTTGATCATAAGAGTGCTTGGACTACTGTCTACTATACCACAACCCCTTAAGTACCATATCTTACCAGATGTTTCTATTAAATCTGTAATAAAATCAGCACCACCAGCAATTGTACTAGAATCAAACCAAGTTGCAAATGCAGTAGCAGGATTTGACTCGCTCCCACTTAAATTATTCATTATGCCAGTTATGGTAGAAGTTTGTGTTACTTCAAAACTAGAAGCATCTACTAATTTTAATTCTGCAACGGTTGAAGAGACCTTATCTAATACCCAAAAAGTATTAGCATCATGATAGGCTATGGAAACAATACTAGAAAATATATCAAAACTATCATTATAGTATTTACCAGTTGTCAATGTAACAGCGTAAACTTTGGTATCGCCATCTTGCGCTCCATATAAATAAGAACCAATTCTTATTGTTTTATCAAAAGGAGGTAAAGTACTGGGAGGAGATAGCTCAGCATCTGTTAATTGCAAATCGCTAGAAGCGCTTGCTCCAAATTGCCCATGACCGATAACGCCACACCAAAGTGGTTTATCATTAGCACCATTTCCCATTCCAATATGAACTTCTTTATTATTGGGAATCATTGATGGTAAACCTGTAAAAGACTCAGCAGTTGATGATGCATCTCGTAAAAGTGGAGCTGCTGTGTTATCTTCTGAGTATAAATATTCAATTTTTTTAATCTTATCATCTGTATCATCAAAATAAACTAAATGTCTAGTATTATTATCGTTAATAATCCCTGATGAATGCGAAACAAAAGCATCTACGGCAGCAACCATATAACAAAGGTTTCCATCTAAAACAGTACCTTGATTAGATCTCCAGTTAGATACCCCTGTTAATTGATTGGAAACTTTACCACTATAAGATAAATACTGAACATATCCTTTACTGTCTGTAAACACAATATTACCAGAGCTATTAAAAGCAGCAGCACTGACAAGATCTAGTGTACTAGCACCATTTGCCTGTGCTCCATCAAATGTACTTCTAACTGTATCTCCAGAATCTCTATAGTGTTTCCTTAGGTCTTTATTCATACCTCTCAAAACACCATCTTTAGACATAGGATCTATATTCAAACTATAATCTGCTGCATTTTCGGGAATATCTGCATCCGCTGGAGTAATATGAGTTCCTTGATTGAAACTTTTAATTTCATGTACTTGTTTAGGCATTAAATTGTTTTCCCCATAAAGTACATTGTCCATTTAGTATTTCAATTTGTTCCATTTGAAAATTACCTTTAGGCTTATCAAAAAATGTTACTACGCCAAAACAATGATTCCAATTATGCAATCTACCTTTTAACCATCTATTCTTTTTAGGAGACATATCTTTTAAGCATCCCATTGACCAAGCACCTATAGTTCCAGAATCTAATTTGGTTAAACTATGCCTTTGAATATCGTGAGTATGTCCATAAACAATATTAGAACCATAAGCCTCTAAATGTTTTTTAGCATGATATGTGGTAGCATATGCACCATGTATGAAATTAACCTTACCCAATTTTAAAGGCTTGTTATAGGAATAATATTTATATCCACGTTCTTTCCATTTGCATGCATCTTTAAACCTATACCCTTTTAAATAAGGATGTTTATCCACAAAATGATCTAACCATTCATCGTGATTGCCAGCCAATATATATCGTTCTTTACACTTAATCTCATCTAACACCTTGTCAAACAAATCAATACCTTTATTGACTGCTTTAATTTCTTTATCAACATCTATAAGCTGATGCTCAAGATTGGGAAGACGTTTCCCCTTGAGCCTCCATGCTGAAACAGACTCCCACTCTCCTACATCACCAAGATTAATAAATATTTCAGGCTTTATATATTGAATAGCCTGCAATGTAACATCAACAGCTTTTTCATCGTGTATTGGGAAGTGTTGATCTGGTATCACTATTGCTCTCTTCATTAATCAAGAATCTCAAAATGAACTAAGTCGTCAAAATTGTTATCTTTGGTTGTTCGTTGACCTTTAAACAAAGATGAGGCATTCCAATCTCCACCCCAACGTATCTTAACGCCCATAGAAGCTGCCGTAGCAAGCACAAAACCACCTAGGTAATGGAAGTCATCCCTTGCATTCCAATCTATCGGATATGGAGCAATATCAACCGCTTTACCTTGTACGTGTTTTCCAAATTTTGTTTTGCTTTTACCTTGAGCCACTAATTCATCTTGACGTTCTTGTGATCTAATACCTTCAATAACTGTAATGTCAAAGTATTTTACAACTTCATTTAAAACATTGATAAGCTTAGCATCAACGCCTTGCAATCTTTGCTTACTTCTTTTTCCGAGCTTTGGCATTACTTTGAACCAAACGCTTTAGAGAAAAAACCTTTCTTCTTTTTCTTACCTTTCTCAGCCAGTTTTTTCTTCTTTTTCTTCTTCTTCTTTATTTCACTATAAGAATACAAATCCTTTTCAGAGTGATTTGCATAAGAAGTATCAGGGAATGCAATAACTAACGCAATCGTAATAAGTAATTTCATATTATTTTCCTTTAAATACACCTTCAAACAGGTCTGTTACCACATCCATTACTTCTTCAAAAAAGACTTGTTCTTTTTCTTCTTTGACAAATGGAATGTTTATTTTATCATTTAACTTTGTAGCAAGCATATCTGAAAACTCATCAGAGGCTAAATGCCCCATAGCTTCAGCTTTCATTTTATCTGCTTGCTCTTCAGCTAGTTTAATTAACATTGCTTTTATATCCATTATTTATAACCCCATGTTATGATTGCAGTTAATATTGCCATACCACCAAGTACATAATTACGCCAGTTTTCTAAAGCTCTGGTTCTACCATTCGCTAGACGTAATTGCTCTTTAATGTCTGGCAACTCTCTATTTAAAATAGTTTCAATTCTTGCTAAACGCTCTCTAACGTCTTCTCTATAATTGTCCATTAATGTTTCCCATTAATTCTTGATAAATTGCCTTTTACTTCCATAAGTATATCTGATAAATCGTTTAACTCTTCAACCATTTTTTCATGTCTTCTGTCACGAACTTCATCAGATTTATTCCACCTATCTATAAGTTTTATAATCATACTCTCCATATTTTCTAGAGTCTCTGATTGGCCTTTATTTTCAATTTTTAAATCTTCTAATGTTTGTGCTTGTTCCCCTGATCTCTTGTTTAAACTGTAAACAAGAAACATAAACATTGCGCCCACTACAGCAATCATACCGCCTTCTTGATATAGTGCTAAAAAATCCATTATTCTCCTTTAATACATTTCGCAAAACGTTCAATAATTCTTTTATGAATCTTTTTATTTCCTCTATTTCTAGCAAACATAAGAATCGCTTGACTCCTAATAATTGATTCTTGTCGCTCACTCATTTTCTTTTCTTCTTACCCCAACTTAATGGATTGATATTAAATTCTTTTTCATAGAAAGCTACCTTTTCTGCCAGCTCTTCTCGTTCAGCCCTTTCTTCCACGATATGTTTGCTAAGTAGATCCCCAATCTGTTCATCTGCAACAGTAACCTTATCTTCCAAGTCTGCCAGTCTAGACTCAATGCGCCAATAGCCATATACAATAACACCAACAAGAAAGATGATTTGTCCCAACCATTTAATATTAAGGGAAATGACAGCATTATCATCAATAATACTACCTCGATAACTTCTAGCTGTTTTTGGTTTATCACTCACTTAACCTCCCAGCCCATAACAGACCAACCATTACCGCATCCCAATACGCTTACCAATAAAAGTATAACGCACAGGAATGTTATAAGAAGTATGAGGTTTTTCATAAACAACTTTAAAATCACCATTAGGCAGCTTCTTGATTCTGTAATTCATCTCCAATACCATTTGCTATTAAACCATCCTCAAATGCTTTTAAACCAAATCTCATTTGAACCAGATTGAATGTTGCTTTGTTAATTTTATTCATAAGATCTTGCCGATGCTCCAGCATAGCTTTTATTTCTGGAGACATAGCATTGATGTCTTGTTGTGAATACTCTTTGCCAAGAATATTTACTTTTGGCTCTTTTTTATTTTTTGCCATCGTAACTCCTCCTATTTGTTTGAAAATTCTTTTGGTATAGCTTGACAATTAAAGTGTATAAACCTGAATGGCTCATAACCCAAATCAACAGTGTACAAATGTGGCATGTAAGAAGGAAAAAACATTAACACTCCAGCCTTAACTGTATAATGAACCTTTGATGAAGCATAAGTGATTTGTTTTTCATCCTTTTCGGGCAAGAGATTCATAACATTACCTGCTCGTGGGTCATGGAACACTGGCATTGATGTTTTTTCACCAGATTTCAAAAAGTAAAATCCAGATATATGACCATTCCAATGGGTATGCAATGTATGATGTCCACCACCTTGATTTGCAAACTCCTGAACCCATAACTCCATGATGTGTACTTGATAATCTGTTAAGTCAAATCCCATTTCATCAAGTAGGTTATATGAAGTTGCACCTATGTAATCTTGAAAATCTTGAAAATTACCATCATTAATTAAAGAATCTGATTGAAAGGTATATCCCATGTCACCTCGATCACCATATTTTGCATTTCTCTCTTTCAATTCTTTATCCATATTAAGTTTGGCTTGATTAATATGCTTATCAGATGCTTTGTCTAATTCTTTCAAAATTGAACCTTCATAAGTAGACCAAATTGGACAGCGAAAGTAATCATCTCTTTGCAAGTTCTTTTGCAATTGGATTTAAACTTCAACCCAATTTGTTGTTTCTTCATCCCATTTATAATCTTTTCCGTCGGAAGGATAATCAACTGGAGCTTCCCATTGACAAGTATCATCATTCAGTACCCAGCTATTAAATGGTTTGGGCGGTATAAAAGCATCTTTTGCTTCATCATAATGATAGCCTACACCAGCATAATTCTTTCTGACACTGCCATCCATTTTTGTTTCAATCCACGTATCATATACAGCTTCTTGTGCTTCGACTGGAAGCACCCCAGCTACTTTGACATCACCAACTTTTTTGCCTTCAGGAATTTCATCACCTTCAGCCCATAGCACTGGCTCAACTGCTTCCACAGCTTCAACTACTTCAGACACTACTTTAATTTTATCAATGTGTTCTTGGTCAGCAACTATCACTTCAGTGACATTGTTTCTTTTATTTATTTTTGCAAAATATCCCATTATTAACTCCTCTATGCTGTGTACGAACCAGACGCATTATATATTAGAATTGTCTCTGCTCCGACACTGGATTGGTCTACAGTTGGAGAACCACTTGTTGTCCCTGTATAATTTCCATCCGCCATTCTTAAAATAACGACACCAGATCCACCAGTTGCACCAGTTGTGTTGCCAGAATAACCTCCAGCACCACCTCCACCACCAGTGTTATTTGTACCAGCAGTAGGTGCATTATCATTAGCACCAGCAGCACCTCCGCCACCAGCACCACCAGCACCAAATTTTCCACAAGCATTATTACTGTTAGTGCCACCGCCACCGCCACCACCTCGTGTGACAGCAGATGCAGTTATTGATGATGAGAGTCCAGCTCCACCATCACCACCATGCTCACTAGTAAGACCACCAACATCATAGCCACTATTACCAGCTCCACCACCACCAGAGCCACCAAAGCCACCGCCACCCCAGCCTGTACCACCTTTATAACCTTGTCCAAAAGCAGTTGCACCACCGCCACCACCATCTTTTCCACCACCACCGCCAGAACCACCAGAAGCACCACCTTTTCCACAACGAGCACCACCACCCCCACCACCGAGAGAAATGATTCCATCGCCAATAGATGAATTAGCACCATTTGTGCCCCAGACACCAGTTCCACCACCAGAACCACCAGCACCGACAGTGATAGTGTATGTTACGCCTGGAATAGCTTTTAGTACACTTTCAGTAGGAGCATTCCCACCAGACCTTTCAGTATCATAAGAATTTCTATAACCACCAGCACCGCCACCGCCTGAGCCTCCTCCTCCACCACCAGCAATACAGAGGTATTCGATGTCATACGACCCTGATGCACCTTGATTTTCAACGAGATGACCAGCTAATTTTACTGTTCCTTTTTCTGAACACCAGAGAGACTCTCTTAAATTTCCACCAGCTTCAGTCCATAAAATTAAATTAGCATCGCCAGATGATATTTGCTTATGTGTAACAGCCGACATGACTGTATTTGAGGCAGTAGATAATTTGAGGGATGAAGCACAACCATCACCAGCATTATTATCAATATGAATCATAGCCGATACAGATTCATCTGAAAGGTTTCCATGTGACAAACCAGATGCATCTGCTCCATCTATTTTGAGTATAGCCTTATTATTACCAGAAGAATTATCAACATCGATATGAAGACCATGTTTAGTCCCATCATCTTGGTCGATAAATAGTTCACCTGTCACTTTAACTTGACCATCTGATGTACACCTCATACGCTCTGTAATGTCGGAATTTTCTGGTTTAACAAGAAATTTTAAATCAGCACCAGAATCATCGTCAGCATTGCTATCACCAGTCACAACTGAAGCCATTATTCCAGCAACTTGCTGAGAACGAGCACCAGTATTATCAGCATTATCCATATTGAGAAACATTATACGACCTAAATTATCATAAAGATCAGTACTCATAATTCCAATGTCTATGCCAGTTGTACTTGGAGTTTGGTCAGCACCTATAATTGTAATTCCACTTGCTAACGCTCCTAATCCTTGTGCCGATGTAGCAGGTGTATCTGTGCCAACACCGACTAAACCTGAAATTAAAGCCTTCCCATTAATATCAATTGTCGTTGCATTAATTTCTATTTCTGTATCACTTACTAAATCTAAAACACCATCTGCTGATTGATGTATATATGTACCATCATCACCAAATTCTAAGCGGTTGGTACTTGTTATCATTATTGCATCATCTGCTAATGTGATTGGGAATGTTGTTCCATTATCACCATCTTTTACAGCCACATGCGTTGTTCCATTTCCTCCACCATCTCTATCTACATGAAGTAATTGTTCATAAGATGATGCTATTGTTTGTGAACCTAAAGCTGCCATAATAAATCCTTTATATTATATCTTCCCACTTGCGAAGTTCAGTATTCCAAGTGTCATTAATTGAGTTCCATAAATCCCTTACTTTACCTGCAATAGCTGCAGTTGCAGTTGCAATGCTTGCAATAGATACGGATATTCCTAATTTCATATTAACCTATATACGCTATAACCATTCCAGAAGTAAGATCTATTTCTGTCCATCGTCCAAAAATAGTAAGACCTTGTGGAAAAGTATTGCTTGCATCTATTTGAGCACCACCTGAACCTTGTGTTGTCGTTTCTGAACCATCTGTTTCATCATGTGCTGCTGCTGCTGTATTAGGATACATATCTGAATCTTCTGCTACTAAACCACCACTTGCATCAAACACAGAATCTTCTAAGAATGTAATTGCAACAAATACGGAATCTGTTGGGGGACTAGCTGCTGCAGTTGTATCTATAAACATTGACCCAACTTGACCAGCACCTATATTGCCAGCTTCTACTACTGTATATTTTTGTTTACCTCCAGCCATCTTGTTTTCTCCTTCTTATGCCTTACCGAGCTTGACTATTCTCATGGGCATATTGATTAAAATTCTTTATGCTACGTCTTCTAATATAGCTGCAACTTGACAAGTTACTGTAGCCGTACCTTGACCATCTGGTTTTCCATTAGCGTCTAATGTGCAAGACTTTCCATGTAGCCCTTCTGCTGTAAGATTAGGTGCTTTAAGTACCAACATCTCTCCATTTCCAAGTATCATAGTAGTATTAGTATTATAAGCCGCATCTCCAGTAAGTGATATACCAAGACCTTCTGTTGATGTGGTAGAAATATTCTTTATCGCTACCCATTTTACTTTATCTGAAAGCGATACTGCGGCTGCTAAACCTAAATAAGAATCACTTGTGTCAAGTATGTTAGTACCATTGTGGGTTACTCCCACTTCTGCGAATATCCATGCGTCATCATCCGCAGAAACTGGTGTATAATCAGAAGAACCTCCTAAAGATGATTTTATATCATCCATAAAAATAGATACTGTTAAATTTGATGATGCTTTATCTGCCATAATTAATCTCCTTATTCTTGTGGATTCCCACCAATTAAAACTTGTAAACCTTCTGTATATTCAGCTTTTAACTGAGCATATTGTCCTTGTTTCCATTGATAATCTGCTACATGTTTTTGAATTTTTGCTGAAAAGTTTTGCATATCAACGCTATAATTTTGAATTACAGAACCAGTTTCTGATTGATATTTTTGTATATCTGCAGAATACTTAGATAAAGATGATTGATATTCTTGAACATCTTTTTGAAAATTATTAATAGCATTTTGAAGGTTAAGCTGAACATCTTTATCTAAAATGGATTTTCTGCTATTAAATTCTTGCTGTGCATTTTGCATTGCAACTTGGATATCTTTGTTAAAGTTTTGTATTTTTCTATTAATATCTTCCTGATAAGCCACATTATCTTTATTGAAATCATTAAGAGCATCTTGAATATCTGTAGAGTATTTAGATATTTGAGAACTTATTTCTTGTAGCTTAACACTAGCTAGTTCAACATCTTCGTCTGTATCAATAAATTCTTTTACTTTACCAAAATCCAAACTCACTACTGGATTTGCATATTCAGGTGCACTAACAGATAAGGTAGCCATATCGCTAATACTTACCAGTGGCTGTATAATATCATCTACACTTGCATCTGTATATGTAAAAGATGGTGACGATGGAGTTGTGGGGGCAGGTGGTGATGTTACAGATGGAATATCATTAGGCAAACTTGCTGTTTTATCAGACATTAAACGCTGTAAACAATGTAAACAAGACCCCAGAACCATTAAATATTCTGCTTCTAATGGAAAATATTGTGTAGATGAAGAAGCAGAAGTAATTAAGTTTGTACCATCCCCAGTGGGTTGTTTAGGTACATAAATTAATTTAGCCGCAGAAAGAGATCCTCCTTCTAAGGCATATATTTTTTCTCCCTGATAGTAAAAAACAGGATTTCTACTTTGTGCATAATATATAGAATTTGCATCTATATACTTAGCTTTATCAACATATTGAATTTCACTTGCGATATAGTTATCAATATGAACTTGTAAAACTTTTCTATTATCTATAGCTAAGCCACTTGTACTAATTGTAGATTCATCTGAATATTTTCTTAATTTTTGAGCTGGCATTAACTTAATTATTTTAGTACCAGAATTTATTAATGCCTGAGTAATGAGATCATCATCCCCTACTGCCCCTATTAAATCCTCTACTTGTACTTTAAAACTTGCCATTAGTAATCGTATTGTCTAATATGATAACCAGAAGCATCCCTGCCTTTATTAGCATATTTTTTAGCTTCTGCTATCTGTTCTTTCCACAAGCTTTTCCAATATACCGCAGCTTGCAATCCTTGTGGGTTTAATTCATAACCTCTTGCTATAACATAATGAGCCAATGCTTCATGAAATTCTTCTGGTATGGCAGGAGACTCATCCATTCTTATTCCACCTGAACCATCCCCACCTACAGTAGCTACAAAATCCTCATCAAAAGATATAAAATAAATTGTTAATTCTTTTATCTCGGAAGGAGATATATAATCAGCACTACTATCTACTTCTGATGTTCGTGCAATTCCTAATTTGTCTCGCTCTACCCACCAAACATTTTTTAAAGCACTAGTTCTAGCATCTACGCTCATGTTAAATCCGATTTTTCTATTGTACCAACTAATCTTGGTATTTCATAACCGTTATAATCTACTCTTATCACATCAGAAATTTTTGTATCAATACTAGATAAAGCATAATATCTTTGATCAACAGCAGTATTTGTTGTAGCAGTACTTTTTAAAATTCTTGTTTTTCTACAAAATTCTTTTAAAGCTGCATTCAAATATAATCTAATTTGCGTTTCTGGCATCTTAGGGTGATGTTGTTTGATAATTTCTATTAATTGTTGCTGCTTCATTTAATCTTTAAAGGTTTTTTTAAAGCCTTTATTACCGTTTCAAACATTGTTTTCTTTTTCTTTTTTCTTGGCATAATTACTCCGATGTCAGGGGAGCACTAGGCTCCCCCAACACGTTTTGTTTAGTTAGCTGTTAAGAAGCATCAACAGTAGCTTTTGTTGAACCACTACAATACCAGTTTGTACCATCACAAGAAATATCAATCGTATCATTAATTGCACCAGCATTTAATGTTAAAGATGATACTGTTTCGTGTATGTCTCTACCAGTATTTGTTGCATGATCAGTACCATAGCTACCATGATAGTATATCTTACTTGCACCACCAGATACCACATGTTCACTTGTATCACCAGATATAACCCTAAAGCTAAATCCAGTAAGAGAACTTGATATAGTAGGTAATGTAACAGTAATTGCACCACCAGATAGAATGAAAGCTTTTCCATGATCAGCTGGTACAATAGAAAAACTTGCAGTCTTACTTACGCATCCAGCACTTGAACCACCTAAATAAGGTCTAGCCATAATAAGCCTCCTTACGCTGTGATTTTAAACAGATGATGACTTTCAATTAGCTGTATACCAACACCTTCATCAGACATGTATTGATCTTTTACTGCGTCAAACGCATTATCAGTTTTAATATTTGTCTGATACATTGAAGGACGGTATTGTGCATGAAACAGATTTTCATCAGATACAACTAACATATACTTATTGTAAGGTCCACGTAATGCTGGAGCTGGAATCAACTGCAACATTCCATGAGGTGTCTCAAGTATACGATAATTGAAACCAAGAGCATCACGCTTCATATCTCCAAGAGAAACTGTCCAACCTGAGTTGCCAGACATCCCTGAAGAACCAGCCATTTTAGACCAGTAACCCAAAGCACCAGCACCAACAAAAGCACGCTTAACGCCTGATTCTGGTACATACTGGAATACCTTTTCCATATCATCTACAAAATCTCCATAGCCGTAACTTGAAGAAACTGTAAAAATATTGGTATAATCAACAGATGAAGAACTGCTTCCGTATGTATTAATGGCGGAAATGATACCATAAGTTGTACGAACCAAGTTTCCGTCAGCATCTGTACGTCCAGAGTCATTGAAAGAATCCGATGTAGATCCATCTTGAAGATCCAAACCAGTACCATCATCTCTCTGTCCAAACAAGAAGGCTTTCTCCTTCTGCATCTTATGCTCTTGAGCTTTTATCCTACGCAATCTAGAAAGTTCTGAAGATTCTCCACGAAGAACTGCTGCTTGTAACGTACCAGTTATCTGCAATGGAGTCTTAAAGATCTGACAAGAGTTCCATACGACAGATAGCTCATCTGCCCATGCTTCAGGTGCGTCAGTACCTTCACCGTGTGCACTACCGACAACATAACAAACGTCATCATCAGCAATAGCAATAGTACTGTTGGCTAATGATTTCATTGTCAATGTTGTAGATGATGCGGTAATAACTGCCGTACCTCGGTTGGTGTCTTCATCACTATTCCAAATCTCAACAACCAGTCCAATCCATGAACTGTCTGGAGTTGAGGAAAGACCTTCAATACCATCCACAGCGATACTGGCTAAACCAGTATCGTTATCTGGAATAGTACCCGGATCTGCATTAATGACGAACTTTTGTTTTACCCAAGGATTACGATGTTCAAACATCTTAAACACTGGGTCTGGGACTTTCCGTTGTTCCTGATTACTAATCAATGTAGTAAAAGGTGCAACGTCTGTCCATAGCTCCTTAGTGACCTGCGGATCTACGTAAAAATTTCGTCGATCCGTATAAAGTACACCAGAAGCTTTTAGTAGCTTTTCTGTAGCTGCCATTTCATTCTCCTTTTATTGTAGTTTACTTTATAACTATTACCTCCCCAGTAAAGCATCACTAAATAATTGCTCATCACTTCTAGGCTGTTCAGACTGTCCTGTCTGCACTGCTGCAGTTTTAGGAACAGCTAAACGACCTGCTTGATTTTGCATCTCTTCAGTACGCTGTTTTACTACTGGGTTGGGGTTAGTTCTCAATTCAAACAACTTGGCTAAATTGTCAAGAGTAAGGTTATCAGGATTCTGCGACCACTCTACAAACTGTGCAGCTTTTTGATTATCGTAACCAAAATTGTTCACAGCATGGCTCATGGCTTGAGACTGTACCATACGTAGCTGTTGCTGTTGCATCTGCTGTTGGTACTGTGTCTGCATTTCCTGATCCCGTACCTGATCTTTCTTTGTGAGAAAGTCAATGTACTGGTCCCTGTATGACTCTTTAGCTATTCGATACCTAAAGGAATCCGATTCAGGATCATTATAAGCATCGACCTCATTGTATGAATGTGGTCTTTCAGGTGCTGTAGGCTCCTTCAATGAAGGCTCTTGGAGTCCTTGCGGTTGTCCTTGAACTTGTCCGTTGGAGGGTGAGCCTTGCTGGTCAGCGTTTTGTGGTACTGTATTAGTCTTGTAGTACTCCAATTCACTGCGTATAGCACTTAGCTCTCCCTTGGCTTTGTCAGCTTGTGATTGCCAATATTCAAAACGAGTTGAGTCGTCTCTGGGGGAGACTTCGTTTGTTTGTTCTTCCGTGATTGGTTCGCCCGTACCTACAGGATTTTCTGTAGGTATCTCCCCCATAGGGATACTGGGTTGCTCTGTTTGCAATCCAGCGTTCTCTACAACAGGACGATCAGCTTCACGTGTTTCTAAGATATTCTCCATTACTTTTCCTTTGCGGTTTGGTTATTTCCAGCAACCGCTTTCTTCAATTATTTTTTCTTCCATTTACGAGCATTCTGGGCAAAGACTTTCTTCTTCTTCATTGCCGTAGAATCGCTCTTTTTTACTTTAAGCTTACTGGCTGCTATGTTCTTACCTTTTTTAGTGCCTGTAGCTTTTCTGAGACTGCCTCTTTTACTAGGCTTGATATAAATCTTTTTTCTAGCCATTATTCTTCCAGCCTCAGCATTTCTTCATTCATTGAACGCTGCGTATTCCTGCGTTCATCAAAGTCCTCTATATCTTCTTTAGCAACCTTTAACTCATCTGCAAGGCGTGTCTGGTAAAGCTTAGTTGCCATTTCAACCTTAGCCTCTGCTTTAGCCAGTTTCTTTTCAAATTCTTTTACTTCTACACGCTTTCTATCATGTAAGGACTCTCTTTGTGCTGTCTGCAGATCTCCTTTAAGTTTCTTAATCTCTTCACCTTGTGCCTGCATCTGCTGTTGCATTTGCTGCATTTGTCCCGCTCTCTCTAACACACCCTCCATATCTGCAACATCAGTCTGCTTAAGCACCTCAATCTGATCAATAAGACCCTTTTCGTATAACTGCATATAGTACTCAAATCTTGCCCAGCGATTAGATGGAAGAGTAGAGCCTGACAGTACAATTAAGTCATATTTGCCAATAGTGATATCATTTATCTTGCCAATAAGATTACCAACATCATCGTATAGAGGGCTGTTGACTTGCATCTCTAATGGTCTGTTATTCGGCTGCATTAGCCTGAATACCTTCTCATCTGTATATACAAACTGTATCAACTGGACTACAACCTTGGCAAGCTGGTTTATACACTCTTCTATATCATCACGCTTGGATTTAATCCTTCTCTGACCATATTCGTCTAAAGCAACCGTTCCCTTGAACGTCTGGGGTGCACTGCCGACATCTCCCTGCATCATAGCATATATACCGAGGATTCTTTCGATATCGGCTCGTGCATCAGCCTCATTCTTGTATAGCTCGTTAGGTAAGGGCACTGGACCTGCTACAATCGGCTGCCCCAATTCTGGGTCAAATTCTATTACTGCTGTACCTGCTTTTCCCCATTCTTCTTCTAAATGCTGTTTATCCATACTGCCACGTGGTATAAGAAGCTTAACATTGGTGGAACTGGATGCATGAGCTACGATCAGGGATCTGATCTTATTAATATATTCCTGTAAGCCTTTTACCAGCCTTACATCGCTCATTGGATAAGGATTGCGGTTAAAACCATTCATAAACGGTACAACAGGGTAATCTTCGATTGGCAGGTCCACCATAAACAACTGTATATCACCCACGCTGACACATTGCTGTATCTGAGTAATTTCTATCTCGTTTACCATGATACCGCCATCTTCTATGAGGTCAGCCTTGGTTAAGACATCAATGGTAGTAGTACTGCCGGGAATAGAGCCTTCATGCTCTTCACCTGCCATAGGAACAGGCTGACCACTCATTGGATCTAGCATTAAATGATATGTATCACCAAATTCTTTTTGAATCTCCATGTAAGTGCCTACATTGCTTTTGTCCGTAAAGACAGTCTGCTCACCTGCATTGGTTATCAAGACAATAGGCTCTTTCTTATATTCTTCAAAGTCTGCTTCGTTTAAAACCTTCTGCTCATCACTTAACGGATCATATATCTTATAGTAAGGACGTTTGATTTTACTATAGCGTTCAAACAGTTCTAACTCACGCTCATCAGTAATAGTGGTCCCGCTTATACGCCTTTTTAAGGTAACGTCTTCACTCTTAAGGCTATAGCGTGATTCTGATACTATATTGATATAATTCGTTTCTGTTGCTTCACGTATATGCTCTTCAAACTCAGGATATGTTTCTATAAGCTGTGTCTGGGATATTATCTTGCCTACAATGATATGTGCAGCATCTCTGGCAAAAGGATCTTTGGAGCTGGGGTCTATATACAATTCCAGAGGGTCAATAGATTTTAACTTAACTTCCCCAGCCCCAAAATCAGCATCTGGGTCAATATGTGCCATCATAACGCCCATACCCTTCACATAATAATCATCAATAGCCTGCTTTAATTCAACATTGCCATTAGAGTGATCCCAGATGTAAGCCATCAGGTCAGAGAACATCCTACCGACTTTAGCATCGCTATTCTCTCTCGCTGTGGACTGAAATTTTGGACTATTGGATGTGAGCATAGCCTTTGCCTGCTCAACTGCACTATATACTACATTAACAACCAATGGCTCTTGTGCTCTCTTCCTGAGAGCTGATACTTGATCATCTGTCCATTGCTTGCCGTTGCGGAACTCATTGTCCTCAACTGCCTGCTTTATCCAGTTCTGCCTTGCAGACGAATAGTCTGAAAGCAAATCATGGGTTAGCTGTACTTCTTCTGTTTTAGTCTGATTACCTTGCAAAGTATGTGGAAAGGGTTGATTGACTAATTAATCAGTACTTAAACTCTTACTTTAAGTAAAAGTTCCTAAATTAAGCTATCTTCCAGCTTATATCCTGATCTTCCCTGTAAGTATAATTAATTTTTCTTTCTTTTGCAATAGTTTTGTGATTAGGAGTATAACATTTCTTCATAGCATAGAACAACCCGTCTAAAAGGTCATCATGCTTACCCCTAGGATAAAGTAAAAGCTCATCAACCATCTCTGGCAGATCATTTTGGATGAACATCTTCTTCTGTGCAAAATAAGGCTGCATAGTCTCAAGCCTTGATGATTTACTTGTTCTTGGACTCTCTTTTATCTCTAAGCCCGATATGAAGATCTTTTCTTCATCGCATCGCTGCCGCAGGTATTCTCTAAGCATCTCCTGATAGCCTACACTCTCTACCCTGACCTTTACAGGCTTAAATAGTTTGAAATATTCTATAATGTTTTCAGCAAGCTGCATGGGAGTTGCCCTTTGGCGGTAATACTGGAGAATATACCTGTTATTGTTTTCGTCTACTGCAACAGGCATGATTACAGAGTAATCTGCCGTCTTGCGTACCGAAGAAGCAGGGTCAACCCCCATGAAGACATTGACAGGGAACTCTTTATCCCCATCTGTTAAATAATGCTTATCGTTATTGTCAAACTTGAGCTTATAGTCATGATGCTGAATATATTCCTGTTTAAACAACTGGTCCTCATCACCAGTGATCCAGCACATATATTCCCTATAAAAGACTGAAGTTCTGCCTATGGAATCCAGTTCTTCCTTCTTTTCCTTTAGTTTCGATATTGGCTGCCATTCCTCCCATAGAGCTTTGTTGCCATCCAGATCAGGGCTGAAATGCATATTCTTCCACCCCTTCATATCCTTTAATACCTCTACCATGCATCTCTGGTGCTGTGGAGTGCCAATGACACATATCTTACCCTTCTGAGGATCCAAAGATGGTACAGCACTCTGCAGTAGCCATCTAAGATTCTGCTCCATAGCCTCGGCTGTCTTGGTGTTGTTCTCATCTTCAGGGTCATCAACTATAATCAGAGTGGGACGCTGTGAACCAACCTTAATGCCACGCAACTGCTGTCCCGTACCCTTGCAGATAATCATAGAACCGTCTTTAAGCTCTATCTCGCTCTTAGCCCATTGCCTTGCACTGTGCTGCCCCCAGTACCCGTAGATCTGCCGGAAGGAATCACTGTACTCTATGGTGTCCTTGATTGTGCCAAGGAGCTTTATGGCATGATCTTGGGTACGGGAGACTAACACAATAAGCTTTGCCCCACTATGGTTCATGATATGATAAAGGGGATATACACCTCCAACAATAGAGGATTTAGCATGACCACGTGGGGCAATGATATTTGCCTGCTTGATATCGTCATCCATCAGGACATCGGCTATCTGGTAATGAAACTCTGGGGAAGAGGCTGAAAACATGTTAGGCATAATCACCTTGCCGAACATGATCATATTATCTTTCAGCTTTCGCCTGATATATGACTTATCTTCTTCCATTAATCACATTCATCGCTATACTGTTCATAATAATAACCCAGATCCTCCATCTCACGGAGTGTATCTATGGCTAACTTTGCCATATACTCGGGATTGCCGTTATGCATGACTGCCAATACATGAAATGCACTTACAGCTATCTGTAACTGCTGATCCCTGAGATTATCTTCCGTAATACCGTTATATTGTTTCTCAACTTCACTCAGGGGCTTCATGTTCTTCGCTCTTACGCTGCAGGGTAAGACGTTTATCTTCTTTTGCTATAGTATCGGCTATCTGTTTAGTCATATCCACCTGTATCGTGTCCGTTATCATCTTCTTACTAGGCTTCATCTCCAGTAAGTCCATTAAATAGTCGTTTGCCTTTAGAAAATTGTTTACATCACCCTTACTTTCTGCCATATGAAGGGCACGGAGTACATTATCAACTGCAAGCTCCTTATTTACACCCTTATCCTTTAGCAATTCCTTTAGTTTTTTCTCTATCATACGCTTTGCTACCTTTTGTTTTAGAAATCTGCGTACCGTTGCTGCCGGGATCTGTTGATCCGGTCTATATATTTTCCCAAGAGTATCAAAGTCCACCTTTCCAGAACTAAGCAGCATATGTGCGTAAGATGCAACAGTATTCTTAGCCCTAGTAGTGCCAGATTCATCCTCATCCCATCTCCTCTTAGGGTTGGTCTTGCTATATACTCCATATTTGTGATTTCTCTCAAATAATATTTTGGAGAATCTGCTGACCCAGCCCACTCCGCAGGTTAGCTTTACAAATGTCTTAGTATTGCCATGCTTGTCTGTATAATCCCTGCGGTCATAGCATTTGGATACATAATCGTCATCTGTGTATGCCCAATCGCCATCATACGCCTCTTTCCAATATATTATAACAAGCCCTCGCTTGGCTGCCTCAGCTTTTGTAAATATGTCGTATTTACTCGTTTTTCCGTTAATTCTGCGTTTTATTTTCATAAAAGATTTAAGTGTAGCTACTCTAAAGTAGCAGAGCTATTTATATATAGCTACTCTATTATTATATAATAATAATAGTACTACTTTAATCCATACTCTTTTTTGGAGGCGGCTCTACACCTAGATTTTGAGCTACTATACGGCTGATTATATTATATTCAGCATCAAGCTCCTCTGTGTTGGCATCTAGCTTACTTACAAACTCCTTGTACTGCTTCTCTGTCATTGTACGCTTCTCCCAAGCACCAGTCTCTAGATTAAACACCTCGTATTTCCGCTTCGCTTTAGTCTTCATGTTACACTTTAAGTTAAGTACTCTATAATACTGCTACAAGCCAGAATAGTTCCAGTACTCTTTTAAAAAGTACAACAAGAATGCGTGTGAGAGGAACGTAGAGTACCTACCCCCCGTTAATTCGGGTTGGGTTGGCTTAACTACGTTGAGTTCAGTTAATTGAGTTGAATTGAATTAACTCAATGTGTTCACTCGCTACTCTCACTCACTCAGAGCACATATATCCACGCATGTGCGACCCTTTATCTAATCCTTACACATCACATCTGTTACATGCTACTATGTATCTCCTCTATCTCTGGCAATTAAGCCACATATAAAGGAGTACATCATGAAACTACTAAGAGATATTTCTATCGCTATATTCACATCTATCACATCATTTCTTACACCAGATCCTGAGCCTTGGTACAGGACATGGACATGGAAGAGATGTTCTACTTGTAACAGAACACTTGATGGTCAGAGATTTCCAGACAGTCAACAGATACTTGGAACACCAGATGATCCACTATGCGAAACCAACGGTAATTGTAAGGTTGGACTCTTAAGCCCAGCCAGTTACAATCATACAAACCTTGTAACTCAAGTCGATCTTCACGAAAAAGATTGTTGTATGAGAGATCGTCCATGGTATGATTCGCATATCTGTGATAGCCTACCATTCTAAGATCAGCCCTGCTTGTCAGGGCTTTTCTTTTCTTCTACACCACCGAGTAGCAACAATGATCTTTCTCCTCTATTTGTGCTGGGTTAAATCCCCCAGTTTTGAAGAAAGTAAACTTCGGTTATATAGGCTATCTGATTTCTAGATTTGGATAGACGCTGATGGTAGGTAGCTCCTACCACTTTCTTCATTATTTTAGGCTAATCTACAGTCGCTCACATTCTTTTCAAGATTGATTATAAGCCGACTGTAGTAGAGCCTACCATCTTTCTCCTCTATTTTTGGCAACTATGCCATTAACAATTAAACATAGGAGTAATTATGTTTAAGTCACTTAAATCATTCCTCATTAACCTTGGCTGGTTCACCGTAGGTGTAACTGCCATAGCTGTTGAAGAATCTTATAAAGCAGGTAAAATCGTTGCTGATGCCGTCAAAGACGGAGATCCGCAGAAGTATGCCCGCTATCAGATCACCCGTTTAAAGTGCAGAGAACCTCTGCATAACCATCATGACGGCTGTCCCGCTTGCGATATGCCTGTCTAAACCCGTAGCCTTGCCACCTATTTAGAGTCTGAATCAGACGTAGGTGCTTGGCTACACATACATGGAGTAAAACATGTACACTCAAATAACATTAAAAAATGGCTTAACAATAGCCAACTTTTCCTCACCTCATCCATTTACATTCACAACAGGCGAAATACTGCCAGCTTGTGAACCAGAATGGTCAAAAAAGATGTCTTTAAACGTTTATGAAGAATCTACTGAACGCAGAAAAACCAATGATTACAATCATGGTATGATAGAAACTGTCGGTCTTTGGAGCGACACTAAAATATCAGTAGGGATACCTGACGTAGTTCGTAAGAATTTACTTCTTGTACAAACTAAATTAGACATCGACATTGTCCTTGTTTCATTTATGCTTCTTAAAGCCCTGAAAGACTGTGATGTCTATTGGGGAAAGAAAGATCTAAGTAATGGAAGATATCACGATCACGATAATATTTGGAAATGCCGAACCATTCGCTGTGCAGATCGAATCACTAAAGAGATCTATCCAGATAGATTCTGTATTTAATTAGCCCTTCTCTTTATTTCAGTATTAGATTATCAAACACTTGTGAGTAAGCAGATGCTGAATCGAGTGAACTCTGAAGTTGACGAACTTCTTAATGCTCAAGGTAGGATGAAATAGCAAGGTAATCTATAATCATTGGAGAGTCATACATTTGTGTGGCTCTCCTTTATGTTTAGTAATTTAATAACAACAAAGGAGTCACTCATGACCAAAGCACAAAAAAGGCTCAAACGAGCAAAAAACAAAAAAAAGAACTTAAATGTTCAACGTTCTCATCAACAATTTAAAGAAAGTCCTAAAAGACCAAAAGAAAGGAGTCAATAATGGACAGCAACATGGGTTTTAGCGAAAACTTAGCAGGTGATATACACTTGATAATGGCTTATTATGACCAGTTTAGACATCTTTGTAATAACAAAGAACAAGAACATGGTGATATGTTAGAAAAAATCTCCCACCTAAAATGGGAGATTGAAGATCTCGAAACAACGATAAGTGGCATGAATGAACATTACGAAGAACTAAAAGTAAGAAAAGATCTATTCAGGGAAAAAGCAATTGACCTCGAAAAACAAATCGAGTCTATCAATGCTCGCTGGTATAATAGACTATATGTCTTTGTCACTTCAATACGTTTTCGATCTCCAATTACTGCTAAGTAATATAACTGCCTCCTCTATTTCTGGGCATTATGCTCAGTTATAGGGGATGGCTTTAAACAAGCCAATTTCCAACAAGCCCCGCAAGACTTGGTGAACGCACCGTATAGGGTAGAGACTGTATTTAACGATGCAGTCCTGCCCTACTTGAAATTGGGCAGTATGTCAGTATTAAAAAACAAGAGTAATCTTGTTTATCTCTTCTTACGAGATGGAGAAAAATACCTTTTCTACTTGGACGCTCTGGATAGAGCGGTAAAATACACACAGATGTGCAAATGCATAATGTGCCTTGGACATGAAATGAATAGTAAACTAAAAAACACTTAGTCTCGTTTTTATCATGCTATTATGTGGGTTGGCTAATTGCATCCGCCTTCATTTGTGAATCCCACCATACTGCTCAAACTTAAGAACTACTTCCTCTATTTTTGGCAACTCTGCCACTCAATCAAACAATAGGAGTTACACATGAGTAACACACTAAAAAAGATCATAGCCAAGATGCATCAAATTGCTGAAAAAGCACCTGAATTTGATCAAAACGATCTTTGGCTTTCCAGATCAAAGGAAACTGCCAACGGCTGGGATAATCAAGCCACATCTATAGAAGTATTGTTAGATGATCCATCAGACGAATACTTTTATAACGTCTGGTGTAACTGCACAGATGACGGCATAAAAGCCCTTGATAGTTTTGTTGAAACAGAACTTATACCAAACGGCTTGAGACTGCTTGCAGGTAAAGATCACGGAAATGGAAAGGTAGATCCTGATACCAGAACCTTCTCAAGAGATGGTCAATCCGTTAGATATATGATTGCTAATCCGTCAGCATCATAATACCACCACTCAATCGAGCGATGAGCAGATGATAGTGTTCACAACAGATTAAGTGATAACTAAGCCACGTGGGACATCCTGCGTGGCTTTTTTTAATTAAAAGGTGTTCGCAGGGCGAACCCAGTACGCTTAAAGCCACCAACTGCATTTACTGCAGAATTAACGTGGGGCATGAGCAACAAGCTGCAAATACCAATTGACTAAAGTGCAAACAATCACTAATTTGTGCCTACAATTTATAGGGAATTATTAACAAGATAAACCATTCTTAACCTTTAATATTACTATATTTACAGCACACCAAGAAATAAAAACACTACGAGCATTATGTTCTAGTAAACACATTAAATGAGTGGCAAAAAACGGGGGGCAGTTCAAGGCTAAGGACTGCCTCCTTTATTTTTGCTAACCCTCAAATAAATAGGAGTCACTAATGAAGTGTAAGCACCATCCTGATGTAGTACTGGAAGTAGTAACTACAGAAGTAAAAGAAAAAGTTCCTTGGCTGGATGAACCAGTTATAACATATAGAGAAGCAGAATATTGCCCTAAATGTTGGGGTAAGCATGAAGAAGGTGAATCAATGAGACATGATCTCACTGATGACTTCTTATGTGAAATACAACCTGAAGAACTTGATTACTGGGAATTACAAATAGATAATTACATCGAATCACAAGTCGATGAAAGGAGAGCCAAATGAATACATTCAAAACATTAGATGAAGTAATGGGACCAGTGCTTACAGATATTAAACGCACTAGGGAAAAAGATAGACTAGAAAATCTTGAACTAGCAGTAAGCGGTGTAGAATCATGCATTAATGACATGAATGAGACATCTCAGGAGCTTGATGAATTGTGGTCAAAACTATCTACAGTTGAAATCATATTGGAACGAACTCAAAAAAGGTTCATCAACAGAATAGCAACACTTAAAAGATACATTGAAGATGTAAAGGATCTATTATGATTACAGAACAAGATGTTATTAACGATAACCTAGCCATTTACTTAGAACCAGTCTTTAAAGAAGAATGGAAACGTGTAGTAAATGAGATAGCACATGAGCATGAAGTAAATCTAAAGACAGTTGAACAACTATTCTTTGCTCATCTAGCAGTTCATTTATCATTAAATAAATTCTTAGGAGATAAAGAATGAGTACAGCACGAATATACACAGGAATAGCTAAAGTGGTAGGATTAACTGGTTATGCTATTAATCAAACCCTTAGAGCTGCAACTGCTGTATCAAGAACTGTAGCAGATCGTGTCAACAATGTCAGACGCTATAGAATAGAACTGCTTGTTGACGGAGCTACGTTAAAAACAAAAGATGACCAATCAACCAGAGATATTGTAAGAACCATAGAAAATATGGATGATTACGGTATAACTGGTGTCATCATACATGAACAGGATTAACTATGATAATATTCGAAGTAATGGGATTTATAGTTAATCTATTCATGTTTGGTGCAGGACTGTTCCTGATCATGTGTTCAATTATGGGTTTCATATTCATATATGACACTATCGAAAGGAAAAGAAATCGTGTCTAAATCAGCAAGAGCACCAGATAGGCGACCTGCCATAGCCTTTGATGAAAAAAGTGAAGTACAGGCTATATTAGACGCTTTAAACGCCTATCGCTATGAACATATAGATAGGAATAACAACAAACTCGATGAGTATTACAGAAAACTGATAGATGTAATTGAAGACTGTATAAAACTCTTCGACAAAGAGAAAGGATAAACATGGAACTTATATTTGCAAAACTAGATGAAATAAAAGAGAGTAAGTACAATCCTCCTGTAAGAACAAAATCAGTTAGCAGACTGATGAAGAATATAGCAGAGAATGGACTTCTCACTCCCATACTGGTTGATAACAAGTATATCATAATTGACGGACACAGACGTAAAAAAGCTGCAGAGCTTCTGGATATGAGCGAAATACCAGTTATTGTACATGATGGAACTTCTTCACGTAAATATTCTAAGCTATTTGTAGCTACAAGCCAAGACACTATGATGATTGGCGGTAGCCAATGGCTATGGATGTATACACAGGGAAGAGATATACCTGAAAAGCATCTGTTTAGAATAAAGAAACTGGAAGAATACCTTGGACCTGAGTTTTCCAGAGGAATGTTTATGCAGTTGATTAAAAAGAATAGATCTGCATCAACATATCAGAATGTTATGGGTATGTATCGTAAGTACACAAACAAAAGAACTAAAGCTCACATGAAAGCGTTAGCATACTATCTCTTAAATGTTGATAGCTGCTTTAAGCTTAAAAATGCTTTAGTAACATTCATACCAATTAATCTACTTACTAAGTGTATAGAGCAAAAGAAGAAGATTAATGTAGTGTGGGAAACGGAATGATAGATGTCGTATTACAATACTACAAAAGAAGAGAAAGATCTTAAAAAATATCATTCTAAAGCTGATACACAGGATCAGATGATATTAAAATACTTTCATGAGCATGTCATAGCCTCACCATCAGAAGTATGGGTATGGTTCAGCAGTAACAATGTTGGAAATGTACCCATTACTTCTATAAGGAGAAGTATAACAGATCTAACTAATGAAGGTAAGCTTTTCAAAACCAGAAAGAAACGTAGAGGTTATTACGGCAGAGATGAATACATCTGGACAATACCAAGCTATAACTTTACAAAGGAGAATAAAAATGCCTGATTATGTTGATACTATGATGTATGTAGGAGAAATGCCTTGGCACAAACAAGGTGTCATGGTAAAAGATGCTCCCACCATCAAAGATGCTATAGAACTAGCAGGTCTTAACTGGGAAGTTAAGAAAGCACCTACTTATTTTAAACAAAATATAGGTAGGAACTTTCTTAGATTTTCAGGTGTTGAGAAAGAAACTGGTCACTATGTAACATACAGAACTGACAGAAACGAGCCTCTTGGGAATGTTTCAGGACGCTACGAGATCCTGCAGAACAGAGATGCTTTTGAACCATTTGAACCTATGCTTGACATGGGATTCAGTATTGAAACTGCTGGAGCAGTTCAAAAAGGTAGAAAGATCTGGGTTCTTGCTAAAGCACCGGATCAGTACACCGTAGGTGATGATAAGATAAATCGTTACGTATTTATGTTCACATCACATGACGGCAGCACTGGCAATTGCTTTAGAGATACAATGATCCGTATTGTGTGTTATAATACACTTGATTATGCTCTAAGTAAAAAAGGCACTTTCGAGTACAGCTTAAAACATACAAGCAGCATTAAGCAGCGTGTAATGAATCTGAAAGAAACTATAGCTGAAAGTGAAGGTAACTTTGCTAAAGCAATAGAAAGTATGAACAGGTTTCAGGATATAGAACTTAATGATCATACATTAAATCTTTATCTGGAAACAGTTATACCATTCTTGAAGAACAGAAACAAAGAGAGTATTCCAGAAAAAGGAATATTCGTTAGAAATACTGCAAAGCCAGTATATGATAGATTGGTACATCTGTATCGTAAGGGACAGGGCAATAAAGGCAAAACTCTATGGGATGCCTACAATGCCGTGACTGAATACTATACACATGACAAACAGTACAAAGACTGGGTGCAAGCTACACAATTTGGCAAGCCTTATGACTACAAAGTCACAGCTTACAAAGTAGCTGAACAGTTTTCTAACAGTTATCATACTGAAGCTGGACCTGTCTACTATTCATAACCTCAAAGGAAGCGGTACAGCACACACTTCATCTCTTATGGACTCCGCAAGCCTATCAGAGATCGTACTGCTTCCTTTATTTATGCAGGTGGAGTTAGAACTTAGAGGATATCCGCAAAAGCCGTGACAATGACAGCAAGGGCTACGGCACACCTGCAAAATATGGGGAGTGGTGACGAGTACTCATACGCTGGAGAGAGAATCTGCAACCAGCAGCACTCCCCGAAAACTTATAAGAGACACTGGGACGGATTAGGCAAGAGTGATAGTCGAGACTCATCGTAAACATGGATATTGAATTTGTCACCATGAACGTCCCAGAAGATTTTAGCTGTGGTATCATATGATATTACATAGGAAACCAGCTCGTCAACTAATGGCATGTCTTGTTAACGACTACAGGAACCAGTACGATGGTATTGCAATACCACAGCATAACTTAAGAAACCAACAAAGGTGGGGACACTAGGATGAACGCTAGTGCACAGCTCAGTACTCCGACCTTCCCACCCTACGGTTTAAATAACAAAACAGAAAGGAAATAAATACATGAAAGAACTGAATGTATTTCAAAAACTGAATATTGTTCAGACATCTCTTAAAGTAGAGAAAGGTCACAGAAACAATTTCGGAAACTATAACTATCGCAATCTTGCAGATATCTTTGAAGGTGTGAAACCACTACTCAATGAATTAGGTTGCTTTCTAACTGTAGACGATGAAATTGTATGTATCAATGGATTCAACTATATCAAGGCAACAGCAACATTTAGTGATGGCAATGACTCTATATCTGTAAGGGGATGGGCTAGAGAGTCTGTAACTAAGAAAGGTATGGACGATAGCCAGATTACTGGAGCTACATCATCTTATGCACGTAAATATGCCTGTAACGGTCTATTTGCAATTGACGATACTAAAGATGCAGACAGTATGGATAACCGTGAAGAAACACTGATCAATGGACAAAAACCTGTTAAAGGTCATATTACAGTAGATCAGAATGTTAAACTGGAAAGACTAAGCAGAAATCCTGTATTTAACAAAACAGATAAAGATAAAGCTAAGAAAGTAAGATCCTTCATAGATAAGAACCCTACTGAAGAACAAGCTGATGCTGCTATAGAGAAAATTCAAATACAAATAAAAGAACAAAAGGAGGCTGCATAATGCCAGCAATTAGTGAATCAATAGGAACAGTTAAATCTGTATCTATAGAATATGATGCAGAGAGAGAATGGGGTAAATGGAACCCATGCTTTGACATGTTCTTAACTGTTACATATAACGATGGACAGAGTTGGGATAAGAAACTAGAGATCTTTGGAATGCTAAAACGTGATCTGCCAATAACCGATCAGAAAGCGTGGGGATCTGCATTCAAAGTAAGAGCGTTCTTTGAGTCCTGTACAGGCAAAAAGAGCCTCATGATGCAAGATGACTATACGGTTCCAGAATCATGGTTTGATGAAGTTGTTGGTAAACAATTTATGGTATGCTCTTACAAGACTACCAAGATTAGAAACAACGGTAAACCATTTTGGAACACATATTCTATTGTAGCACCACCCAGTGCACTACAAGGTACTTTAAAGAATAAAGTACTCAAAGAAGTCGAACAGGGATACATCAAGAATTATGATTCAGATGATGCATCAACCGATTTTGATTATGGGAATAATACTAATAATCAATCAACAAAGACTGCAGAACCTGAAAAGGAAACTGCTGATTTTGATGTAGATATTTAGTATTTGGTTGAGTGGTGAGAAAAGTATCAGGGGCAGAGATGTCCCTGATACTAAAACGTAGGAGTTACAATGGAAAAGCAAGATTGGTATTTAGAATATGCAACAGGCAGTGTAAGTAATAGAAACCAGCTATGCAGATTAGAAGACTTTTCTGAAGTTGCAAAGCTGAATGCAGGTGGAGAAATCTACCGCAGTATGTTTCTATACTCACCTGATATTGTTGCATTCGTAGCAGAGAATAACACAGTAACTGGATTTAACGGTATACAGGCAGTAGATAAGATTGTAGTAGATATAGACTATGTGAAAGATAAAACCAATGGAGATGAATTAACTGTTACGGCAGTATTCGACATATGCGATGCTATGCATAATAAGGGCATTGAATATGGACAGCATTATCAGATATGGTTCTCTGGAACTGGCTTTCACATTCACTTAGGCAATGTTTACGGCTTTGAGCCATCAGCTAACATTGCCAAGCAGGTTCGTGCTACTATGCAGAGAGACTGGGGTGAATATATAGATCTGATCTATGACTCCAGACGCTTAATACGAGCTGGGTGGTCATACAATCAAAAATCAAAACTGTACAAGATACCTGTACCGATTCCAGATTTAGCTAACTTTTCTTATCAGACAATAGCTGAAAGTGCTAAGAAAATGGGTGGTCATGAAACACCATCTAAGATCAAACACGAAAAGATCGAAGGCTTAGATCCTATAGATATGAGCCGCAAGAACACAGAAGAAGTACGTAAAGTGTTTGATAATGCTAAAGGACAGACCAGCAGATATATTACATGTGCACAACACATTTATAATGCAGGGTATGTTCCTAAGCATAGACACAAACATCTTCTTGCATTAGCCAGTATATGGCGTAAGAAATGGGGTTTAGACAAACATGGATGCGATAACCTTGCAAGGTCATATATGGCTAAGGTAGAGAAACCTCTACCTGCTGAAGAGACAAGCAAAGTTGTATCAGATGTATTCAAGAGCGATTACAATTATGGATGCAATCATGAAACACTGCAGCCTTATTGTGATAGCAAATGTATACTATTTCGATATAAGAATCTGGATGAAACATCTGGAGTGATGAATGCAGAAGATATGATCAATAAACTTATTGAAAATGTAAACTCTGATTTCACAGACAGATCGTTTAATCTACAGGAAGTATTCCCATTCTTACCAGTAAGTCATATGTTCAAAACAGGTCAGCTTATAACTCTTATAGGTGATACTGGTTTGGGCAAGACAGCTTTTGTACAATACTTGGTTACAAAATTAAGAAAGATCAAAACATTGTTCCTTTCATTAGAAGTAGAAGAAGACACCATGATCAGAAGATTTCTTCAAGCATCGTTAAGAATGACAGAAAATCAAATTCTTAACGGTGCTAAAAATCTAGATCCTAGGATTGTAAAGGACGGGCTTGATTCTATATCACACATAAAACTAAAATGCTCTTGTCCAGACATACAAAATCTGGCAGGATTTATTTCAGACAATGAAGCTAAAATAGTTGTAGTTGATACTATAGATCGAGTACCAGCTAAGTATGCTGGTAAAGACGATTTCGCAAGACAGGAGATAATAGCTAATAGTCTAAAAGACATTGCAATTAGTGAAGATGTAATGATCATAGCGGTACATCACATTTCTAAAAGTGCATCTTATAGAATCAGGGAAGGACAGCGTTTGGACGTTCATAGCGGTAAAGGAAATAGTGCTATTGAACAGAAGTCCGATCAGTACATAAGTTTTGAAGGTCTTGAAGGAAGTAAGATCAGAATTATAGAATCGTTGAAAGCAAGAGATGATTCTCATTTCAAGCTCACAGTTAATTATAACTGGGAAACATTCAGTTTTGATAAACGCAACTAAGAGATGGGCACAGATTCCTTTATTTGTGCCCTCTCTCCACATACTAGGAGCAAAACATGGGAAAGATAGTAGTTAAAGTAATAGATAACCAAATTCACAGCATAGAGGGGCATGATACTCAAGTAGAAGTACATGATGACGGTAAAATAGTGCATATGAATTTTAAAAAACAGGAATATAACTATGAAGAAAGGAAGATCATGGACCCTTCTAGGTATCCCTTTGATCAGAACGACAACAACGGAAAAGAACTACAAAAATAGTATACTAAGACAATATAAGATCATACTGTTAAGAACATTCCTATTAAGTGTAGGATACTCTTCATTTGAAGGCGATAGTATCATTATACAAATAGGAATAACCAAATTGGAGTTATTCACTTCATTCACAATAAAGAACAGGTGGTTCAGATGAAAGAAGTGCCCGGAGTAAAGGTATATCCAATGCCAAAAAACAAAAGAATGAGAGAGTTAATAGAAAACTTAGCAAATCTTGAAAGCTCTGATTATGATCGTTTAAGCAGTTCTGGAAGGCATTATCTAGGTGAGATATGGAATCTTCTGGGAATGCAAAGTCAGGAACAAATATCAGGGAATAAAACAGATCGGAGCACAAAATGAGTGGCAAAGCACCAAAACAAAAAGGTAATAGAATTGAAAGAGAGTGCGTTAATTTAGCACAAGGCTATGGATTCAAATCACGCAGAGCATGGGGATCTGACGGCAGATCACTGGGCTGGCATGAAGAAGTAGACATGGTAATAGAAACTAATGGTTTCTTTGAAGACAACTTGAAGTTCCAAGTCAAGGCTAGAAAAGCTATAGCTAACTACCTAAAGCCATGTGAACACGTAGATGGACAGATATTAAGAGAAGATGGCGATAAAGATGCTTATGTCGTTATCAGATACAAAGACTTGTTGAACATCTTAAAGATGTTGACGGGGTAGGCTTTTTAACACATAGTATGTGTGGAAGGCTGACAAATGATAAACAGGGGACGGTTGGCTAAAACTATCCCCTGTTTTAGTGCATATCAAAGCAATGTAGGAGTCACTATGAATGCAAAAGAAATTAAAGAACTTTTAGATATTATTAGCAAGCTTATAAAAATGGCTAAAAAGGGCTATAGAATTGAAACGTCTGATGTAGAAACAGTAGATATAATTATTAATCAAATTAAGGAGGTTATTGATGGGGTCGAGTATCAAAGACTTTATGGGAAGGATTATTAATAAACATAACATCCGTCAATTACGATCAGATAGAAACTATTGGATACAAGACTGTCGTAAAGCAGATAAAAAAATAAAGCATTGTCCAAGATGCAATAAATGCTGGGAAACGTATAAAGAGCAGCGTGGCATTAATAACAAATCACGTAAAAGAAAAGTGTACTTAAACATGTATAAGGATTTTCCTGCATACGGAAAGGAGAAAGCAATATGCCCGATGTGCCAGAATTAGAAGAAGTACTCTGGAAAAAGATCCAATTGCTTATAGACGCTTTGGATACAATAATAACAACACATGCTGACAGCGGTACTCTTAAAGAGATCGCTCGTCAAGCATTGAATCATATATTGGAGGACGAGTAATGGAGTTTACCTGTATTAAATGTGAATTTAAATTTCACGAAACAAAAATGGACACAGATGAGCGTATGTGTTACGACTGTCTCGAAGAAGATGACACAGAGCCTACAACGGCTGATGAGTATAATAAAGTACAGAACTATGGACCTCCCTATTCAATGGCTAATCCAACTGGAGAACCTGTTGGTGCACAACCTTACCCAGAATGGGACTGTGAAAAAGGATGTTACATCCTTCCTAAAAAGAAAGGTATTCAAAAAGATCCTGAGTGTTAAATAAAGAAAGGAAACAATATGACTGAAACAGTAGAATGGTATGCATGGGAAATGTTTACTAACACCGAAGCTAATGCTTGGTGGCTGATGATGTGCGTATTTGCAATAACCTGCATCACATTTATCATAACAAACATTTCCATAAGAAAAGGAATAGATGATATCAAAGATCATCTTGGAATAAAAGAAGGGGATAAACATGACAAACAAACAGATCAGAGCTGAATTTTCAAATGTAGGAGTTCAGTTAGGTAAAGGATCTTTAGAAAGTATAGAATACGAACTAAAGGCACTTGTTAGAAGAATGGCTAACAGATGCGAGTTGCATAACATAAAGAGACTTACACCAGAACTCATGTGGGCAGCTCTTGGAAGGAACGTGAAATAATGGGTTATCACACAGAGTTTCATGGACAATTCAATCTAAATAGACCGCTAGATAAAGAGACTCATGAGTTTCTAACTAAACTAGCAAGTACTAGAAGAATGAAAAGGAGAATGGATCCTAAGTACGGAGTTCAAGGCGAGTTCTATGTAGACGCAGCAACTGAAGATGATCCATTCGGTCAAAACGAAGACGAAACAGTTACTGATGGTAACAGACCTCCCAGAACACAGCCAAGCCTATGGTGTCAATGGATACCAAACGAAGACGGTACAGCTATTGAATGGGATGGTGGAGAGAAGTTCTATGACTATATAGAATGGATAGAATATATACAGAAAGCTATACTAGACGATAAAGGCTATCATCTCACTGGAACAGTTTACTGGGACGGAGAAGAAAGTGGAGACTTAGGGCAGATAGAAATGCGTGGCGGTAAAAGGATTGTGAGACACGCTCAAATATCCTATCATGAGCAAGACTTTTACCGAGTATGATCTGTAAATCTGTTTATATTGTAAACACGGATGGTCAAACAGTAATAGCTACCTATGACCTGCAAAAAGGAATTTTCCAGTCTCATACTATAAATGGAGTAAAACACCTTAGAAAATGGGGCTGGAATATTCAAAAGAAAGATACAAAAAGAAAATGGCATCCAAATACTCCAGATGTCAAGTAAAAAGGGGATAAATCCCCAAAAAAAGGGGATAAAACTTGTTTTTTCCTGAAGGAGATAAGATGGATAACGTAGAAACACCAGAGTTCACATACACCAAGCATGATATGACTACTACTGATAAGTTTGAAGATGTAGATGCAGGAACTTTAGAGTATAAGGAGACATTTGATAAACTGTTAGTAGAAGTAGTTCATAGTGTTTTAGAAAACAGCAATACATTTGATGAACTAAAATTCTATATGAAACAATACTACTGGTCCTATGAAAACAGAGAACAGGATAATCTGCCTATTGATTTACTGTTTGAAGAATGGGACCCAGATCGTGAGTGGCTAGAACCACGGGATAGAAGTAGTTTATATTATAAATAATAAAAAGGGGGGCTAGTCCTCCCTTTTTTTTTAAGCCTCTCCAAGGATCTCTTCAATACCGGATATTTGTGTACGTCTTTTTTTAGCTTTATTTATTCTGCTGATCATTTGATGATACGGAAACCTGAATAAGATCTCAGGTGCTCTCTCTACACCATGGAACGGTCTTGGATCAGCTAACTGCTTTAATTGCCTGACACCACGCCCAAAAGGGAACAAGGTATACATAGTATAGCCTGTAAAGTCCTTATACTGCCCAGTTAATAGCTCTCCAAACGCTTCAGGGATCCTAGCTATAGGCGGTTTCAATACATTAAGAGGACCAAGCTTAGATCCAAAGAATGCCATATCCTTTTCACGTTTATCTCCAAATGTCCAGTCTGCCATTGCCTGCACCCAGTCCCAAGGTGGTGGCAGCGTTGTATCAAATATGCTGAACATAAAGGCTGCACCTAGTGCATACATAAACATATCTATAGTAAAGGTGTCTTTAAACCTTTCATAGGACTCTGTTCCCGGTTTAAAGCCCTGTAGCTTGGCTTGCCTGTAGAACTCCTTACGGATTCTAACACTATTGAAAGCAAACAGCTTGAATCTGCCCATTACTTTACCCATAGCTGTACGCATGAAAGGAGGTCTGAAAGCATTCTGATACAAGAATTGTGTCATCTCAATGCCTTTTTCTGCTTGTTGAAATACATAAGGATCAGCAAGCGACATGTTTCTGCCTGCAGCTCCAAAGCCTTCAACTGCCTGCATAGCATGTGCGGTAAAAGCATTTAAGCGGTTGACTCGTTCAGATTGTTTCATAAGAAAACCACCATATTTTAGCATAAGATCTTTAACGCCATATCTTTTAGCAACATCTCTTACGCTTTCATCCCTGTTGCCTTTCTTAGACTTCATAGCTTTCAAAAGATCCCGCTGGAAATCTTTGATGTTTACACCAGCATTCTTTAGTCTGCTGGTCATAGCACTATTATATTCAAACTCGTTTTGTATAAAGTTATCTATTACACCACGCTCTTCTAAGTATGTCATAAGATCTTTACGATTCCTTACTTCCTTACCACTTAAAAGTTTAAGTACAGAATTGCCATCCTTATCACTAAGCAATGTTCTATAGACACGATCATTGCTAAAACTATTCATATAGTTACGTACACCAGCACTCCCTATAGCCATAGTAGCACCACCAAATATATTAGTAGTCCATGTGCCAGTATTGGCAAGAAGTGTTAGTAGCTCATATTGAGCTTCACCCCTGCCCAGATCATGCAGTACCCTTGTAAAGTACTCCTTTCTGGCTTGCGGATCTTTAGGTATGGCTTTGTTATTAAAAAAAGGTATAGCTTCTTTTTTACCAAGCTTACTCTGATATAGTTTCTCCATCCCTTTAACCATTACATCATCAGACAGGTTGTAATACATATTCTTCTTGTTAAGGTGGAGCAACTCTCTGCCTTGTTCGGTCATCATCTTCTCAGAGAAATGAGACTGATAGCCTAAAGAATCTTCTGCATATAGCCGAACATAGTCAGCCCATACATCTACATAATTTTTATATCTTAGTTTATCTGAGATTTCTATATCAGATACACCTTTATATAGATCTTTAAATCTTTTTTCTTCAGACTTACTTGGTTGGTAATCCCTCATGTTCTTAAGCATTATATCTATTTCATTTTGTGCCTTAAACTTCATCAGGTTTCTAAAATAACCTGATATAAGAGCATTCTGATAATCATTGATCAGATCATAACTTCGTTTAAATGGTATTGGATCTTTACCACGTGGCTGTAGCGGTGCTGGTCTTACCCCAGTTCCTGCTACATCACCTTCCATGCCAGTAGAATCTATATTGATTCTATCTGCAGGATCTACAAAAGGATTCTCCTGCTGAATCTGTCTAGCTATTTCTGTTTGTAGAGATGGATCCTTACGGGCTATCCATTCAGCCTGTTGAAGTTTTATACCTTCTGGTACATTCCTAAGACTATGGTGAACATACTCATCAAATTTTCTTTTGAATGTTGCCTTAAAAGGTTTTTCCTTTCTCTGGAGTTCACGAAACTCTTTTCTGTTCTTAGGATTACTATCATAGAGTCTTTTCTCAAGCAAGTATTCATATCTATATCTGCGTACACCATCTATACCTACCATACCAATGATCTTATCAGATTGCTCGACAGCATCAATAACTTTCTTCTGGAATAACTCAAAGTCAAATCTGCCATTCTTATCATAGCGTATATATTCGTTTACTCTACCATATGTATGCTCATTATCTATAGTATCCCAATCAAAATCCTGCTTATTAATACCTTTAGTTGACACCCACTTGTTCCACATCTTCTCATTGAAGTTAGTCAATTCGCTATTTAACTTATCGAATGTTGCTCTATTGATCTCTTTAGGCAAATCGTCAATAGGCAGCCTCCCTTCACGTACTTCTATTAAGCTATCCATATATAGATCACGTTCATTAGGACTCTTAAGTGAACCAATGATTTTATCAAGCTCTGCTCTTTCGTCTGGCTTAAAGTTGGTATACTTATCTAAACCAGCCTGACTCTTTTTAAAATAGTGCCCTATAATGCCTATAGGAGACATGATCTGGCTTACTTCTCTAACAACTGGACCTTTACTGGTCATAACAGTCATCTTGATCTTATTACTGCTTCCTATGATATTTTTAGCTACCATCTTTTCATCGGTAGTCATAGGATGCTCATAGAATTGCATAAGTTTTAATTCCATATTGGAATTGTCTCTCATACTCTTCCAGTAATTGTTTACCATTCTGAAGTCACTCATATCCATTGTAGTAGCATCACGTGGTGATCCCATCCTTGATGTAAAATCCATGAACCAGTTATTAAAATCTTTACCAAGTATAGGATGGTCATCTATTAAAGATTGAAATTTCTCTATCTCTTTAACATCAACATCATAAATTGCCAAGCCCTTGATCTCTTTAGACTTGATTATTTCGTTCAGCTCATGATGAACCTTAGCATTATTATTCAATGGTGTCTTCTTCATATCAGACATTTTAATATCTACACTAGGTTTTTTTGTCCCGCTAACACGATTATATATAGTATCCATTCTCTGGTAGAAAGACCTCTTGGCTCTCATTGGAACCATACGGGATGCATGTATAGGCTTAAAGTACTGTGGAGAATCTTTAGAAGTCTTTAATGGTCTAATAGGACTTAACAGCCAATAACTAAAATAATCCTGTAACAAGCCGTCTTTAAGCCCTGCAGAGCGTTCAAGTGCTGCGAGCTTAGACATGGTATCATATATCTTGCCGTCTAGATCTACATTCATAGCATTATCACGTGCTTTATCACCATGTATTTCTCTGGCAAACTCTTTTATCTCAAAAGCAGCCTCTTTTATTTTAGGATAAACATCTTCAACAACATTTACGGTTCTGCCTTGCTTGGCAAATTCATTTTGTATCTTAATGAATTGATCTGTTAGTAATTCCATTGTGGCATACTGCCCAAGCTCTTTACCTATGAACTCAAGAGCCTGCTCTGGATTGGAAACCATTAAGTCTCTCATTCTTTGTGATGTAGCAAAAGATAACTCACTTGCTATAATATTATAATGTTCACTTAAGTATTTAGCAACTATATTATTCCTTTGTTCAAGCTTTCCGCTTGCATTCCTATAAAATCCTTCTATACCTAAAATAGTATCATACATAAGATTTTGTACTTCTACTAAATTTTCAAACATAAAACTCTCTCTAGTGAAACCTAGATTTTCAAGTTTCTGGTTGAGCTTTGGATATATAGTATTGATTCCTGCTTTGTATCCCATCTTATTATTGGAAGCTTTGATTGAATCTAATACTTCAAATAATTTCTTCTGCCTATCGTACTCATAGTTATATTGTCTAGGCTTTATATTATCTATAGCCTCTTTTATACCGCCTATTTCTGTATTTCTCATTAACCTAATGAAGTCACTATAATTATCTATAGACTTTCCCTTTTCAGTAACATCAAATAAAGATCTATATAATAAATCTCTGAACTGGTTGTAAGGTCTTACATTAGGATCCTTACTGGCATCTGCTGACTTATTAACAATCATAGTGCCCAGATCAAGGAAGAACCTATGTGCTTTCTCTTTGCCCATAGGAGCATTCTCCTTTAAACGTATATTAAGACTTCCTTTAACAGTCTTACCCTTTCTCGTTTTGTAAGAATATGGTATTTTTATATTACCGCCATTTGCGTTGATATAATCATACATGTTCTGCATAGCTATCTTAGCTGATAGCCCGTAACCCAGCCCCTGTTTACCAGTACTGGCGTTCTTAGCTACCTGAAACCTGTGGGATGGTGAGAACATCATAAACTTCTCATCCATGAAGTCTTTTCTAGTTACTTCACTCATGTCAGCTTGAAACAAGTCTTCAAGCATAGACTCATATTCCTTGTTCCAATGTTTACGCTCATTCCTGTTGACTTCATAAAAGTCAATCAACTCTTTATTCATACCCTGAAATATCTTGATACTGTCTGAATCTTTATCTGCTCCACCAAGATAGGTATTGTCTTTGTGGTGCGTAAATGATCCCGCACCTTTCTGATTTGTCCAACCCTTGAAACGTAGTTTACGTATTCCAGATATCGAATCAGCAGGAGTACGTATAGTAAGAAGGCTGAAAGCCTGATCAAACTCCTTCTTAGCCTTTTCGGAAAGTCCTGCGGAGTGTTCCCTAAGATATAAGTCCCAAACCTTGCCAAGGGTGTTTGACTCACCCCTAAATACCACAGGCATTTGTTTAAAACCATTGTCAAGATAAATTTCTCCTTCTTCCAGCAATCTGTTTTTCTTAGCAGGATCTATTTCAACATAGCTCATCATGTCTGGAGTAAAACCCTTCAGCCATGATTTACCTCCTGTATGTATATATGGATTGCTTATTCGCTTAGTAAAATATTTACGTAAAGCGTTAAAATAATTATTCTTATTAAAACTCATAGTATGCTTGGCTACATAAGTGCCACGCAATGCTTCTGTGAGATTGCGATTATCATCATGAAACTTCCTGAATGCTGAGTCAGTATCAGGTTCAAACGATTCATGGCTAGGCTGATCTAGCTCACCAGCCAGATCAAGCTTCATAATACGGTCTGATATAAGTTTACCCATCTCACTATCGGGTCTATTAATCAGTATCTCACTCATAAATTCATAAGGCATTTCATCAAGATCCATCTTCTCATCAACAAATTTCTTACGGAATGCCTCTACATCATCTGTATTTCTAAACTCATTAACAAGCTCTACAGCCCTCTTTGATCCTTTGAGTGACGGCTCAAGGATATCCCTGATATAGACATCCGCATACCCTTCTGCTTGGACTTCGTTTGACTGTCCATATAATTGAATTGGCATACTTGTTCCATATACATCTTTTCCTGTGTTCTCATATGTTCCAGAACTAATCTGTAATTTTTCAATTGGAATCTCTATTGGTTGTAAATTATCTGATTCATATTTGCCCTCTTTATACTTAAGAGTGCTCTTTGGATTGTTGCCAGCAAGCTTGGCAGCACTACCATAGACAACAGCATGTATGTTATTGGCTTTCATCCAGTCGTTTAAGGCTGGGAAAGCCTCTTGCCCATTAGACTTAGTACCTAAGAAGCCTTGTTCTGTTCTAACGGCAATTACGGGCTTAAAATGCCCTGTGTTATTAGAGTTGCGTCCCATTGCTATTGTGCTTGCATCAATAAAGTCGCTTCTAAATTCCATAAGACCATCAGAATCACTGATTTCTACTTTGATATCTTCATACTCTTTAGTCTCAGGGTTATAAAGCTTTACTGTTTTTGGATCATCTATAATAACTATACGAAATGTTTCACCATTATTAGTGCCTTCAATACCCTCAAAACTTTCCTTAACCATAGGTGTCATACGATTAGCCATAAGCTGTACTCTTTTATTAAGGTCAGCTACACTACTGCCAAAGTTCTGCTTAGGATCTATAATAGCCCATGCCTGCTCTACAGGTAGATTGTTCATTTGTGCGAGATTTACTACATTTGATATAAACTTACGCTCATGCAGTTCTTCTGTCTTGGGTGTATCTCCGAAGATCTCTTTCTCTAAAGCAAGTGATCTGTTATACATCTCTCGGATACGTTCTGGAGTTTCTATCGCACCATTCTGGGAGAGTATATCAAATATATTATCAAGAGTATAGCCCTCATCCCTAAACAGACTGGTAAGCACAAAGTCCTTATCTTTAACTCCATGTACAATATAACGGTTGTTCTCTGCTAGTGATGACTGCATTAAACCCAGATCATTAGAATTAAGTGAATATTTTATCTCACCTTTTTCAAGGCTCTGCTCCAGTATCTTAAAGGCTTGTTTCTCAGTAACGCCTTTATCGTTGACAATCTTTTTTATTACATGAGTCATAAGCATAAAGTCTGACTCTGGAAGAATATCGTTTATAGGCATTTCATTAAACTTCTCACCTATATCTTTATCACCGATCTTCTCTTTAGTGGTTTCACCATATACAGCATTCTTCTCACCAATCTCTATAAGTACAAGAGGCTGCATCTTCTGTGTTGTACTTCTGTACCAGCCACGTAACCGTTTGTTCTGATCTTTAGCTACTTTATCACCAAATTGATTAGTGATCTCTTTCATGAATAATTCAACATTAGGTTTCTTACCATCCTTGATAGAGTTCTTAGCTATATTGTCTATTACAGTACCTACATCTACAGCATTGCTAAACTTGTCATTGCCTTCAAATATATTTTCAGAAATGTCTTTTATATTCTGGAGATCTTTCTCTGCTGTATCCATCATATCCATCTGATCGTTATTCAATACAGCATTTGTATATACAACAGCATTCTCTAAAAGAGTTTTATTTATCTTGTATAAGCCATAAGCCTTATCACGATAGTAATCGTTTACATCCTTCTCTGTATAATCAATCTTATTATCTTCAAAATGCCTCTCAGCATTGGCTCTCCAATCAATACTCTTACCGCTACTTTCACTCCAGCGGTTTAAGTATCCTAATGCTATACCACTAGAACCTCCTACAGTATCACCACTCATTTCATAGCCCATAGGATGTTCGTATAAAATAAACTCTTTAGCCTTACTATTGACTGTGTCCCAGTCTTTTGAATCCTGCGGTCTGAATGTTTCCTTACCCGATCTATTGCGGTTAATCCATTTAGCAGCCTCTACTTCTCTGGCGGGTCTTGTATTATATCCAAAGAAACCACCCAGCAAGTATTCATAGATCTGCATCTCTGTAGGCTCACCACGAAGTGTAGATGGAAGTCCTGTTACCATAGCACCAAGACTTGTACGCAGCATCTTATTGGCTGTCTCTACTTGTTGAGCATTGCCTTTATATAAATTACCAACAGAAACAAAGTTGCCTATACCGCCAAAAGCTCCACCTGCTATAAGACCGCCTATATAGCTATCAACAATAGCATCTTCGCCTTTCCATACATTACTTACAGCACTGGCAGATGCAAGCCCTAACGCTTCTTCTGCTATAGCCCTTGTCCTTGATCCATGCTTTAAGAAATCTAGAGATTCTGCACCAGTCTTAGTAAGTCCTTTATTAAGAAGTTTCTTTGTGCCACGTGAAAAGAACATAGGTACAGACACTCTATCTAAGACATCAATACCATCTAAGGTAGCTTGTGTGAATCTTCCTACCTGTTTGCGACCAGTAGCCTTCATACCTAGTTTGGCTAAACCCAGAACTGGTGCTTTAAGTATACCGGGAGCAAAGCCTGCAAGGTGTCCAAGCTGTCTGAATATAGCCTCACCTGTATTGCGTGGCTCTTTAGGAATAAGATTAAAGGTGGTTAAACCTTCTAGAAAGCCTGCCTGAGCCTGCTGTAAGCCACGCTTAAGCGAGAAGTCGCTATGTGTACGCTTAAACTCTATAAGGTTATCAGATGCAAGACGCTCCAGTTCATCTAACTGATCGTCATTGAACATCATAGGGTTAGCCCTATAAGTCCGTATAAGGTTCTGAACCTTTAGAGCTTCATAGGGAGATGGCATCTATTAATAGAAACCTACGTTACCTATGCCACGTGTTGGATCCATATCCCTCATAAGTCTTTGCAATCTTGATAAAGCTCTTGCTGTCTGATCTCTACCTTCGCCTGCTATAGTTGAACCAATAGCCCTAGTTCTATCATAGGCTCTTGGGGCTGCGGAACTAGCCCTTCTATATGTTTCTGCTGCTCCTGACCTAATCTTATCTGCTGCTCCTGATCTCATTAAGCCTCTTGCTCCTTTATAAGCAAGAGCACCGCCACCAAGAAGACCAAGCAAACTACCAGCTCCCCCTGCAAATCTTTCTCCAGTTGTTTCTCCATAAACAGATTCGCCTCTGGATGTTGGTCGCCATTCATTAGGGACCATACCAAGTGCAGCAGTATCTAGAAGATCGAATAGACCTTTTCTTCCTGCTTTGCTTTCTCTTTGGAAGTCAGCACCAATAGCCTGAGATAAAGTAGCTATAACTTCAGCTTCTTCATCTGAGTAACGCTGTGGATTAGCATTGTATTCTTGTATTAAGTCATATATCATGTTTGGATCCATTAGTATCCTCCTGTTCCTAAACCCTGCATCATTAACATTTGTAGTAATGAATTAGGGTCATATTCTAAGCTTCTAAGATATTCTTGCGTACCATATTGAGGTAGAAAATCACCTTGTGGTAAACCCGCCATTTTAGGCTCTGGTCTTGGACCAGTTAGTTCTTGAAACTCTTTAGCATAGTCACTTTCATCTGAAAATGGATTAAGCCAATTTAAAGGATTGGCTTCCTTTGCTTCAATAAACTCTCGTTTACTTCTATCATAGTCTTTTTGAAATCCTCGCTGTTTGCGAAAGCTGGCAGCTTGCTGAAACATTTGCTTATCTCCTTTACGCATTTGTCCCATAAGATCTTCTGCTCTCATGCTACGAGCTTCTCCAAGATCAAATTGTCTACGCTCTTCACCCATGCTGACATCAAACTGCCTAGACTGTTCCTGCATTTTTCTGTTTTGCATAACATAATTCAATAGAGTATTCTCTAAAGTATCTGCTATTGCCAAACCAGATGTATATCCACCATAATCTTGATAAGCCATAATTAACTCCTATTAAAATATATTATTAAGTGCGTTGCCATTTGTTATACATAAATACCCAATTTAATCCATCGTTATCTGTATGTGTAGTACCAGTACTTGGTGTACCTCCCGTCCATCCAGACGGCATAAAAGAATTAGGATTATTTAATCCATCGTTCCCCCCCGTATCACCCATGCTGATATTAAATTCATCTTCACCAGAAGCAAGTATATTGCCTAATGCACTTGTTAATGCATCTTGATATCCATATTGAGCACCTAATACATCTGCCTGATATCCAGCCATAGAACCTTGCAAACCTTGTGTATAAGCCTGATTAGCAGTACCTAAACCTTGTTGTAAACCATACTGCGATCTACCAAAACCAGATCCAGAAGCTCCTGCTAAACCTTGCCCACCTGTCATAGCAAGAAGATTCTGCTGTCCTGCTAATTGCTGACCAGACATATCAAAGCCTAGCCCTGTTCTTGCCATACCAATATCTGTCTGCATTTGCCCCATTGATGGGAGAAATGCCATACTGGATTTATCTAGTCCAGTAACATTGATATCGCCAAATTGTTTTAGAAAACCCAAGGGATCTTCATAACCACCAGAAGGATTTGATTGATTCCAATCGAAATGATAAGGTGTATGTGCCATAATTATTTTCCTTTTTATTTACGGATAGGTTGGACCTATAAAACTGGGATTATTCCAGTATGGTTGAGATTGAGGCAGTTGATTATATGCCTGTAAAGCCGAACCATATAAGGGATTACCTGCGGCATTACCAACAGTAATAGTTTGTGGATTATAGCCTACTTGCCAAGGTTGTAAACCTCTTCCTTGTATTTGCGGAACCATATTAATATTACCACCAAAAGTGTGTCCAGATAAAGCTGGAGTAGTTCTAGCTCCTATATTAGATGGTACTGGATTTACAAGATTGTTATTAATAACCCCGCCTACTGGGGATGCTTGTGTTGTAGCACCAGTTAATCCAGCAGTTGGATCTGGGGTAAGAACTGGTGCATTACTAACTGGATCTGTAGCTATATTAAGCATATTGTTAGGCTTTAACTGTGATCCGGTTAGTTTGGTAAGACCGGGATCACCAGTTAATGCTTTGCTTGTATATCCGGGTCCACTAAAAGGATCATACGCCTGTGCCCCAGCTATATTAGCTGCTGCTGGTTGTAAAGCACCTATCTGTTCCATGCCTAATGCACTTTTGCCCCAATTAGCTGCTTTGGTTGCCATAGCAGGATTTGCCCATGCAAAAGCAGCAGATTTTATACCTGTGGAAATAGCCTTATTACGCATAGATGTTTTCATATCATCCTGATAATCACTTATATCTTTTTTAAATCTCCTCTTAACTCCTTCTGAGTATTCTTTTTGTTCACCAGTTAAGACATTAATATTTTTACCCAATCCAGTTGCTTGTGCTTCTCTTCCACCTGCCCATTGCTGACCAAGTAATGACCCGCCATAGGATCCTGCAGCACCACCAAGCCCTGCAGCTACAGCTAAACTAGCCCCACCAGTTACAGGGGCTAAAGCAAGTCCAAGTAAACCTCCACCAATACCACCAAGAGTAGTAGTTAAACCCTGCCAACCAGCAGTCCTTCGCCTACGCCTATCTTCAGCACCAGTTTTTTCACTTAACCGCTTATCGGTTTCCATCATTTGTCTTTGTAGTAATAAATCTCCTATTGCCATAACTGACCTCTATCCTTTAAGTTTTTCTACTTCTGCTGATAATTCTTGTACAGCTTTTATTAAATAGGCTGTTAATTGAGTATTATTGTAAGATTGGAAAATTGGATCTCCGTTATCATC